>MEHZ011589744.1_pt1 | contig 167988 bp, 159 predicted proteins | sample 897221 | NCBI WGS metagenome assembly MEHZ01 (sample SAMN05514161, study PRJNA337945) | marine metagenome | isolation source: marine surface water | place: Arctic Ocean | collected 2007-12-13 | reverse complement strand
ATGGAAAAGTATTTAATTGAAAGGCGTGTTCATCAAATGGAAGAAGAGGGCGTTAAATTTCACTATGGAGTGAAGATTGAGAGCAAAGAATCTATTGATCAACTAATAGATAATTATGATGCTATAGTGCTTGCTGGCGGATCTGAGTCATCTCGTGATCTACCAATACCAGGCCGGGAATTGAACGGGGTCCACTTTGCTATGGACTTTCTTCCCAATCAAAATAGAGTTATTGGCAATGAAGAAATTGATAAGAGTGTTATGATTACAGCTGCCGGTAAAAATGTTGTTGTTATAGGTGGAGGTGATACGGGTTCAGATTGTATAGGTACTTCTTTTAGGCAGGGAGCGCTTTCTGTTACACAATTAGAGATAATGCCGATTCCCCCAGAGAAAGAAGATAAATTATCTACCTGGCCTAATTGGCCTTTAAAATTTAGAACATCTTCAAGTCAAGCAGAAGGTGCAAGTAGAGAGTTTTCTATAATGACAGAAGAATTTTATGGAGACAATGGATCATTAAAAGCTCTTAAATGTGTAAGAGTCGATAATGAAATGAAAAAAATTGATGGTAGTGAATTTGAAATAAAAGCAGATTTAGCTTTGCTTGCGATGGGTTTTGTGCATCCAGTTCATACTGGTATTATAGATACCCTAGGTATAGAAAAAGATTCACGAGGAAATATTCTTGCAGATACAGAAAAATATTTAACTAATATCGATAAGTTTTTTGCTGCAGGAGATATGCGAAGAGGACAGTCCTTGGTCGTTTGGGCCATACGTGAAGGCCGACAAGCTGCTCGTTCTGTTGATAAATTTTTAATGGGAAAAACAAATTTAGCAAGATAGATTTATATAAAAAAATAAGTCTTTCTTGACAGATACGAATTGTATCAATAATAATTGGAAAATTAATATAAAATTATTTTTTAGAAATGAATTGAAAAATGAAAGTACGGAATTCTCTTAAATCCCTTAAAGGTAGACATCGGGACAATAAAATTGTTAGACGTCGGGGTCGTTTATTTGTGATAAATAAAGTTAATAGAAGATTTAAAGCAAGACAAGGTTAATCATTTAATACTTTTTATATAATGCCTCATAATAAAAATCTAAACTATCAGCCATTTCAAGTTATTGAGAATCATGATAGTAGGATCTTATTACTTTGTGATCACGCGTCGAACCATATCCCCGATATTTATAACAACCTTAATATATCTGATGAAAATTTAAGTCGTCACATAGTATACGATATTGGTTCTGAGGGGGTAACTGTCAGCTTAGCTAATTTGTTAAAATCGAATGCTATTTTAAGTAATTTTTCTAGATTATTAATCGATCCAAATAGAGCATTGAATGATCCTACTCTCATAATGAAGATATCTGATAATTATATTATACCTGGTAATTTAAATTTGGATAATAACAAATGTCTAAATAGGATTAATAATTTTTATAAACCTTACCATGAGGCTGTAAAGAAAAAAATTAACGGTTTATTGTCAAGAAACATTGTACCTATAATTATATCAATGCATTCATTTACTCCAATATTTAGAGGGATAGAAAGACCTTGGCATATTTCTATACTGTGGGATCAAGATACAAGGTTTTCAGGCCCATTAATTGATTTTTTAGAGTCAGATAATAAATATATTATTGGTAAAAATGAACCATATTCTGGTAGCCTAAAGGGTGACACATTATACAGGCACGCTAGTTTAAATGGCATACCCCATGTTTTGATTGAGATTAGGCAGGATTTGATATCAGATGCTGAAGGGCAACAAAAATGGGCTTTATATTTAAATAAAATCATATCTAGATTATTGGATTTGAATGGTTTAAATTATATTGACGTTTGAGTTAATTGATAATATTAGGAGATTTTATTAATGGAGAAATCTATAGAGATTGAGGCTTTGGTATTTAGAAGAATGCTTAACCATTTAAGAGAACGAACAGATGTTCAGAATATTGATTTAATGAATACTGCTGGATTTTGTAGGAATTGTTTATCAAATTGGTATGAAGAAGAATCTAATAAAATGGAAATACCAGTTGATAGAGAAGAAGCCCGAGAATTTATTTATGGTATGCCATATTCAGAGTGGAAAGATAAATATCAAAAATAAAAGTAAAATATTTTACTTTATTAATCTGTATATTTTGGAGCGGCTTATCGATAGTTTTTTAGCAGCTTCTGTTACATTGCCATTACAAAATTTAATAGTCTCCAGTGCAATTATTGAATTTAAATCTTTTAATGTTCTGAATTCTCCTTCTTGATTCAAGTATTTTATTCCTTCAGTTGCGTCAAAGTATATATCACCATTTTTTTCAGTTTTATTAAAATGATTAATCGCCTCTTTTTTTGTCATCCAGATTACTTGGTAGTTCTGTTTTACCTTAGAGTTTAGATTATTATCATCTATAATGATTAAATTATTTTCCATTCGGACTCTCCGGTACTAATATTTAATTTTTAAATTGAGTATTGAACTATTCTATATCGTAATCATATAATTCATATGAAATTAATTTATATAACGAGATTAAATCATGAGTAACATAAAAAATATTAAAAATATTGGTGATTTACCGAGATGGGATCTAACTGATTTATATCCATCGCCAGAATCTAAAATTCTTTCTAAAGATATTGAAGATTTAAGGGTTAATATAAAAAATTTTTCTAATGAATACAAAGGTAATATTACTGATAAACTCTCTATAGATGAACTTGGTTCAGTGTTATATGGAGCAATATGTCAGTATGAGAAAATATCAGAAAAAATGGGGCAAATAGGATCTTATGCAACCTTGTACCATGTTACAGACACGTCAAGTTCAGAAAGATCTAAATTTTATGGTGATACGATATCTAGGTTAACGGATCTATCTAATGATTTAATATTTTTTGATTTAGAGTTGAATCAATTGGATGACAATATTTTATTAAAAGCTCTCGACAATATTAAACTATCTAAGTATAGGCCGTGGATAGAAAATGTTAGAAAATACAAAAAACATCAACTGTCAGATCAATTAGAGCGTTTATTACAGGAAAAAAGTGTCACAGGATCACATGCTTGGAATAGGCTGTTCGATCAAACGATGGCAGGCTTCCAATTTACTATTGATGATAAACCTTATTCACTAGAACCAACGTTAAGTTTTTTATTGTCACCTGACGAGACTATAAGAAAAAAAGCAGCGGACGCGCTATCTTCTAAGTTTGCTGAAAATATATCTCTCTTTACATTAATTACAAATACTTTGGCAAAAGATAAAAGTATATCAGATAATATAAGGAAATATAAAGAACCAAGTGATTCTCGTCATCTTGCTAATAATATAGAACCAGAAGTAGTTCAAGCATTGGTTAAATCAGTATCAGAGTCTTATCCTAAATTAAGCCATAGATATTACGCACTTAAAGCTAAATGGTTAGGTAAAGAAAAATTAAATTATTGGGATAGGAATGCACCTCTATCTTTAGATGATAATGAAATAATTTCTTGGGATGAAGCAAAAAATATTGTAATTGAATCCTATTCAAGCTTTTCTGAAGAAATAGGTGACATTGCTAATCAATTTTTTTCTAATAACTGGATTGATGCTCCGTCAGTAGAGGGAAAGGTATCAGGTGCTTTTGCTCACCCAACTACACCTAATAAACATCCTTATATACTGTTAAACTATCAAGGAAGAGCAAGAGATGTTATGACGCTTGCGCACGAGCTAGGTCATGGGATACATCAGACTTTATCTTCAAGGCACGGACCTTTGATGGCCAATGCTCCACTAACCGTATCTGAAACTGCAAGTGTATTTGGTGAAATGCTTACTTACCAGAAATTATTATCTAAGGCTGATAGTAAGGAAAGTAAACGTATGTTAATTGCATCAAAAGTTGAAGATATGCTTAATACTGTGGTGCGTCAGATATCATTTTATCAATTCGAAGAATCGATACATAAAGAAAGAAAGAATGGTGAATTAACTACTGAGGATATTAACAGTATATGGATGAAAATACAGAAACATAGCCTTGGTCCGGCGGTTAATATAGATGATAATTATAAATACTATTGGTGTTATATTCCGCATTTTATACATAGCCCATTTTATGTCTATGCTTATGCTTTTGGCGATTGTCTTGTAAATTCTCTTTATGCAATATATAGAGATTCAAGCACTAATTTTGTCGAAAAATATATTGATTTATTAAAAGCAGGTGCGACTAAACACCACACAGAATTATTATCACCATTTAACCTTGACGCACTTAATCCTGAATTCTGGAAAGCCGGGTTGTCCTTGATAGAAAATATGATTGACGAATTAGAGGTAATTGAAAAAGATTAATTAAGCTAGTTTAGCGGTACTATGGATAAAGAAGAAAACACCTATTCAAAAAGATTTATGAGATATGGTAAAGTTGGTTCTAACTTAGGCATTGCTGCCGCACGGGTTGCTCTATCCAAAGTATTGAACGAAAAGTCACTAGAAAAAAATGCTATTGCAGTAACTAACGCCCTTGGTGATATAAAGGGGCCTATTATGAAGATCGCCCAAATTTTATCTACAATACCAGGAGCTGTGCCTGCCAAATACGCAGATGAATTATCTAAACTACAAAATAATGCTCCTTCTATGGGCTGGGGATTTGTTAATAGACGCATGAAAGCTGAATTAGGTAAAGATTGGCAAGGTAAGTTTAAAAGCTTCGATAAAGAGGCCTGCGCAGCAGCTTCGCTTGGTCAAGTTCATAAAGGTGAAGATTTAAAAGGAAACGTGGTTGCCTGTAAACTACAGTACCCAGATATGTCTTCTGCAGTAGAGGCTGACCTAAAGCAATTAGATTTACTATTTTCTATAAACAAAAGGTTTGATCCTGCTATATTAACTGGGCAGATAAAAAAAGAAATAGCGATTAGATTAAGGGAAGAGCTTGATTATGAGAGAGAGGCCAATCATTTAGATCTATATCGGGCAATGTTGAAGGATCATAAGGATATAAAAATTCCTAATGTGGAGAGAGAGTTGTCAACAAAAAGATTATTAACAATGACATGGCAACAGGGGGTTCACTTATTGAGCTATAAGAATTCTTCACAAGAGATTAGAAATAAAATTGGCGATATGTTGTTTAGAGCATGGTGGATTCCCTTTGGACAATATGGTGTAATTCACGGCGATCCACATTTAGGTAATTATACAATTATACAAAAAAATAACCAGGTTACAGGACTAAATTTATTAGATTTTGGATGTGTCAGGAGATTTGAACCGTCTTTCGTAAAAGGTGTTGTAGATTTGTACAATGGACTTTTGTTGAACAAAAGGGATCAAGTAATTTCTGCTTATGAAACATGGGGATTCTCTGATCTTAAAAACGAAACAATTGAAATACTAAATATATGGGCAAAATTTGTATACGGTCCTTTGTTAGATAACAGAATTAGAACGATCTCAGATGGGACAAGTCCAAATAGTTATGGGAGAAAAGAAGCCTTTGAAGTTTATACTGCTCTAAAAAAAATTGGTCCAATTGAAATACCAAGAGAGTTCGTTTTTATGGATAGAGCTGCAATAGGACTTGGTGCTGTTTTTCTGCACCTAGATGCAAAATTAAATCTTCATGATCTATTTGAAAAAGCTATAGGAGATTTTGATGAAAAAAGATTAAAAAATAGGCAAAATAAAATTTTTATAAAAACTAATGTTAATTATGGTGATTAGTTGTGATTTTTTCATTGATAATTTTTTTACCACATGCTAGTTGGTTGTTATATTTATAAAGAGATATTAAAGAGACATTTATGACAAAAAATAGTGACGATATTCCAAGTATGGATTATGTAGAGCATAATAAAACCTACATACGTTTTGTTAAGTTAACAAAATTTTCTTCAATTTTCTTAGTAGTTTTATTAGCATTGATGGCGATCTTTCTTGTCTAATAATTAATTTTTTTAATCTCGTGTTTTAAGGTTCTTCTTTCTCATGAAAATTACAGTTTTATCTGAAGTCATTAAAACTGAAGACCGTGTTGGGTTAACACCTTCAGTAATAAAAAAAATAGTTTCACAAGGTGTAGATGTTTGTATTCAGTCAGGATGCGGTGCAAGAGCAGGGTTTGCTGATTCCGAATACGAAGAAGCTGGCGCTAAGATTTCAAGAACCATCAAAGATGCTGTATCTAATGCTGATATTATTATAACCGTTAGAAGACCAAATAAAGATCAACTAGAATATGTTCAAAAGAGCACCATTTTGATTGGGCAGATGGATCCTTATGGGAATAGGGATGATTTGCAAAGTTTGGCGAAAAATGGTTGTAAGATTTTTTCGATGGAATTGATGCCTAGAATATCAAGAGCCCAATCTATGGATGTTCTGTCATCACAATCAAATTTATCAGGTTATAAGGCTGTTATAGATGCTGCTGCAACTTATGGTAGAGCATTGCCAATGATGATGACAGCAGCCGGTACAATTCCCCCGGCACGTGCTTTTATCATGGGTGCTGGTGTAGCTGGACTTCAAGCTATTGCAACAGCAAGAAGAATGGGCGCCATTGTTACTGCAACAGATGTTAGGCCTGCCTCAAAAGAGCAAGTAGAATCATTGGGTGCAAAGTTCATTGCAGTTGAGGATGATGAGTTTAAAGCTGCAGAAACTTCTGGCGGTTATGCCAAAGAAATGTCAGATGAATATAAAAATAAACAACAAAATTTAGTGGCAGAGCATATCGCAAAGCAGGATATCGTAATTACTACCGCCTTAATACCTGGCAGAAAAGCTCCAATATTAGTAACAAAAAAAATGATAGATTCAATGAGAAAAGGATCGGTAATTGCTGACTTAGCTATAGAACGGGGCGGTAATGTTGAGATGTCTAGAGTTGGAAAAATAGAAGATTATAATGGAGTCTCAATTATAGGGTATGAAAATTTTGCAGCTAGGTTGCCTGCAGATTCCTCCAATTTATACTCTCAAAATATATATAATTTTCTTGGAGAAATAATAAATTACTCTGATAAACGATTAGAAATTAAAAGTGATGATGAAATTATATTAGGTATACTGATAGCAGATGAATCTAAGCTAGTGCATAAAATGTATAATTGATGGAGATACTATGAACAAAGAATCTATAGTAAATGTAATTGAAGCAGCTAATGTGGAGGCAATAACACTTGTGTCAAATTTAGAACACTCTGGTGCACTTGATATAGTTGACCCGTTCATGTTTAGATTATCAATATTTATACTAGCTATATTTATAGGATATTATGTTATTTGGAGTGTTACTCCAGCATTACATACCCCTCTTATGTCGGTTACTAATGCAATATCATCCGTAATCATTGTTGGTGCATTATTATCGGTAGGCGCTAATTTTATTCCAGGATCAGCAGAAGCAAGTGATATATTTTATGCTAAAACATTTGGTTTTTTTGCATTAATACTTGCTTCAATTAATATATTTGGGGGTTTCCTCGTCAGCCATCGCATGTTAGCGATGTATAAAAAGAAGGTTTAGTAATTTGTCAGCAAATATTGTAGCATTTTTATACTTAGTTTCAGGTGTTTGTTTTATCCTAGCGCTTAGAGGTTTGTCGAATCCAGAATCTGCACGACTTGGTAATATTTTTGGTATCTCAGGAATGGCGATCGCTGTATTAACAACTTTAACGATTTCAGCTACAACAAATATTTTAGATGGAATATTAATTATATCAGGCATAACAATCGGTGGCGGTGTGGGCATATATATTGCTCGTAAAATTCCAATGACCGCGATGCCTCAATTAGTCGCTGCATTTCATTCTTTAGTTGGTTTAGCTGCAGTCTTAGTTGCGGCAGCAGCGTTATATGCTCCAGCTGCTATGGGCATTGGTAGTCCTGGAAATATGCATACGTCTAGTCTCGTAGAAATGGGTCTAGGTGTTACTATAGGGGCAATAACATTTACGGGTTCAATAGTTGCGTTTACAAAGTTACAGGGTTTAGTATCAGGGTCTCCGCTTACATTTCCAAAACAACACCTTATAAATCTTCTTATTGGCATTAGTTTAGTGTTGATGATAATAGCATTCTCTTTAACTGAATCACATTTTATTTTTTGGGCTCTAACGTTCACAGCATTGTTAATAGGGGTTTTAATTATTATCCCAATTGGAGGGGCTGATATGCCGGTTGTGATATCAATGTTAAACTCATATTCAGGATGGGCAGCAGCTGGAATAGGTTTTACATTAGGTAATACAGCATTAATAATCACAGGAGCTCTTGTTGGATCATCTGGTGCAATATTATCCTATATAATGTGCAAGGGAATGAACAGATCATTTTTTAATGTGATATTAGGTGGATTTGGTAGTGATAGTAATTCTATAAGCTCGGATACTGATGAGAATAGACCAGTAAAAAGAGGGTCGGCAGAAGACGCTGCTTTCATTATGAAAAACGCTGGGTCTGTTATCATAGTACCTGGTTATGGTATGGCAGTTGCGCAAGCACAACACGCACTTCGTGAAATGGTTGACGAGCTAAAGAAAGCGGGGGTAAGTGTTTCTTATGCCATACACCCAGTTGCTGGTCGCATGCCAGGTCATATGAACGTTTTATTGGCTGAAGCACAGGTACCTTATGATGAGGTGTATGAGTTAGAAGATATTAATTCACAGTTTAGTCAGACAGATGTTACTTTTGTTATAGGCGCTAATGACGTAACAAACCCTGCTGCAAAGACTGACCCACAGAGTCCGATATATGGAATGCCAATTCTCGATGTAGAGCGCTCTGGGACGGTATTGTTTATTAAAAGATCTATGGCATCTGGCTATGCTGGAGTGCAGAATGAATTGTTCTTTAGAGATAATACTATGATGCTCTTTGGTGATGCAAAAAAGATGGTTGAAAATATAGTTAAATCTTTATAACTTCTTCCTTTTTATAAAAGAACTAAACTTTTTAGCATGTCTATTATTTTTGTCAATGCTGATAATCTTTTCATAATCTTTTAACGCTAAACGATACTCTTCCATATGTTCGTACACTTTTGCTCTTGCAAATAGGGCGTTAAGAAAATCAGGTTTTGAATGTAATACTTGATTAAGGTCGTCAACAGCGGAGTTGTACCTTTTAAGAGCTGTATAGGACAATGCTCTTGAATATAGTGATATATAATTATTACGTTTTAGTGATATTGATTTATCAAAATCTTGAAGTGCGTTATTTTGTTCTTTAAGAAATTGATATAGCGTGCCTCTATGATGATATGCATCGGCGTTGTTTTGATCGTGCTTTATAGAGCTATCAAAATTACTCAGAGCCAACTCATAATCTTTGTTATCTTTATAATAGAGGCCTTTGCTAAAATAAGCCTTTGAATAATTTGGAAAAATTTCAATAGATAAATTAAAATTATCAATAGCTTTCTTTGAATCACCAATTCTTAATTGAGACTGACCTTCATTATATATTGCTTGATAATATTTGGGATCTAATTTAATTGCTTTTCTGAAATCTTGAATAGAATGTTCAAATAGGCCAATCTTTGCATATTCTATACCTCTTAGATTATATAATTTTGGATTTGTAGGCTCACGTTCAATGGCTGTAGTTATAGATCTAAAATTATCTTCATAAACATTGATGTTTCTAGGAATATTATTAGATGTAAATTCTGTAATGGATTTGTTGTTTGTACAGGATGATATAAAAAATATTAAAACAATAATTATATATGATTTTTTTAATACAACAATATTATAAAATTTCACAATAATATTTTTCTATTTATAACGTGAACAAAAAGCTAATGTAAATTTATTGAGATATGCCACTTTCTCTTTGTTGAGCTTTTCTTGCTAGTTTTCTTCCGCGTCTAATTGCTTCTGCTCTTTCTCTTGCTTTTTTTTCCGAAGGCTTTTCGTAATGATTACGAAGTTTCATTTCTCTAAAAATACCTTCACGTTGCATCTTTTTTTTAAGAGCCTTAAGAGCCTGATCTATATTGTTATCTCGAACGGTTACTTGCAATGAATTATCCAATCAATTTAATAAAAATTTAATGTATAAATATTTTATATATTATTTATCTTATATTGCAAATAAAAAAATAAAAAACGATATGTTTTTTCTTATGATTTGCTCTTCTTGATAGAATTAACGTGACCTAGTTTTCTACCGCTTTTTATTCCTTTTTTTCCATATATATGAATCTTCCTTACTTCGTTATCATTTGATTTTTCCCAATAATAAATATCATTTCCAATTATATTTAGCATTTCCAATGAATGAAGCGTTTTTGGTTCTACAATAGGTAGATTACTGATTGCTCTAATGTGTTGTTCGAATTGAGATATATTAGCTCCATCCATAGTCCAGTGGCCAGAGTTATGAACCCTTGGTGCAATTTCGTTAACCATAATGTTGTTGTTTGTTATAAAGAATTCAATTGATAAAACACCGATATAATTTAGTTTTGATATAATTAATTTTGATATAGCATGGAGCTTTTCAATCAAAGCATTAGATAAGCCGGAAGGAATGTTTGATGTATGTAAAATATGGTTTTTATGTATATTCCTAGAAGGTTCAAACATTTCTATCGATCCATCTTGTGATCGTGCGGTGATAGTTGAAACTTCCATATTAAAGGGTACGACTTCTTCTATTATGCATGGAGAATTATTCATTTCAATAAAGTACTTTTCGCACATTTTTGCTGTGGTTACTATTTTTTGTCCTTTACCATCATAACCAAATTTTCTTGTTTTTAATATTCCTGGCCTTAAATTAAAATCCCATTTTTTTATGTCATCTATATTATTTATTGGCATAAAATCTGCTACATCTATACTATTTTCCCTAATAAAATTTTTTTCTAAAAAGCGATCTTGGCTTAAAAAGATTGATTCTTTATTTGGATAAAGAGGTACGTAATCTGAAATATAATTCAATGTTTGTTCTGGGATATTTTCAAATTCAATAGTTGCAATGTCTATTTCTTTAATAAAATTCTTAAGAGCTATTTCATCGTCATAATCTGCTATAGTGTATTTTGTAGAATAATTAAACGCGGGGCTATCTTTGCTAGAGCTATAGATATGAGTTTTTAAACCTAATTTACTCGCTGCAATAGCTAGCATACTTCCTAATTGACCTCCTCCTAGGATTCCAATTATTTTACCTGATTTGGAATCAATATCTTTAGTCATCGTCTACTGGCTTCTCAGCTATTAGTTTTGTCTGAACGTCTCTCCATTCAGCTAATTTTTTATTAACAATTTCATCGGTACTTGCAATTATAGATGCCGCAAGAAGTGCTGCATTAATGGCACCTGGTTTTCCTACTGCTAATGTTCCAACCGGTATTCCTGCAGGCATTTGAACAATTGATAACAAACTATCTAGACCTGAAAGCAACTTAGATTTTATCGGAACACCAAGTACTGGTAACGTACAAAGTGATGCAACCATACCAGGCAAATGGGCTGCTCCACCTGCACCAGCAATAATTATACTAAAACCATTTTTTTTAGCATTTTTTGCGAATTCGTATAACCTATCTGGAGTCCTGTGCGCAGAGATTATTTTTGTTTCATACTTAATATCTAGGTCATCTAATATTCCAGCTGAATGGTGCATTGTTGCCCAATCTGACTGAGAACCCATTATAATCGCTATTCTATGCATTTTTTTCTCATTTAATTATTATTTATAATTATATTACTAAAACCATCCCATATTAATTTTATACTAACTAAGAATAGAAGAATATAGATAATTCTATAAAATATTTTTGTGGGCACTTTTTTAACAATGTATATGCCAATAAAAGTAGAAATTATTGCTATTGGGAATAAAGCTAACGAAGTAAATAAAGTTGATTTATTTATTTCTCCTAATTGCATAAATAAAGGAAATTTTAATATATTATTTAACCAGAAAAAAATCATAAAGGTTCCAGCGTATTTTCTTTGGTCAAGCTTTAGTGGAAGCAAATACATTTGATATGGAGGGGCTCCTGTTAGCGTTACGAAGCTGGTAAATCCAGTTATGGTACCCCAAAAAGTCCCTCGCACAACACTATGTCCCTTAGCCTCTTTTTGATTGTTATTTAACCAATAGGATATAGTAAAAGTTCCAGCAATTATGCCAATTAATATCCTGATAACGTTCGGATCAATTCTTGACACTAGAGCCCAGCCAATAATTATACCCGCAATTGAAGCGGGGACAGTTATAGCCAATGTTTTTTTATCGAATGTTCTTCTGTATGTCCACACTGCAATTAAATCTAATACCATTAATATGGGCATAAGAACCGCAGCTGATTGGAGGGGAGAGGCAACGATAGCCATTAACGGAACAGCTAATGCACCAATGCCAGTTAAACCACCTTTTGATAGGCCGATTATAATAACAGATGGGATAGCCATTAAATAAAATAAAGGATCAATGATCATTAGGATAAAGTTTTCTATTAAAAAACAAGAAATTAATAGTAATGACTTTTTTTACTCTGTTTTATCAGTTTTATTAGAAAAAACATCATCAACTGTTAAGGAGTCATTGTTATTAATAACCACTTCTTTCTTGACAGAATAGTCTACAGTTTCGTCGGTTGATTTTAACGTATTGATACCCGAAGGAACCCCTGTTTCTTTTTCTAATCTTATAGAAGCTTTTATTACAGCGGCATCTAATTCAACTTGTGTACACAAAGATAATGCAACAGGATCTTGAGGTTGAATGTTACCGATGTTCCAATGAGATCTTTCTTTAATCGCATTAATTGTTGATTTTGTTGTTCCTACTAATTTTATTATCTCGGAGTCTTTTAATTCAGGGTGATTTCTTGTAAGCCATGCAATTGCAGTTGGTCTATCTTGCCTTCTAGATAGAGGCATATACCTATTTTGCCTTTTCTTCTTCATTTCAGGTAATTTAACATCAGACTTATTTAATATTATTATATGATTCTTATCTTTTTGTGCGATTTCAAGCTCTGATCTGGTTATTTGGCCTGCCATTATTGGATCCATACCACGTATGCCCTGAGCGACATCTCCATCCGCAATTCCTTTTATTTCTAAACTATGCAAATTACAAAAGCTCGCAATTTGGTCAAATGTTAAAGTAGTATTTTCTACTAACCATACTGCAGTTGCTTTTGGCATTAGTGGAATTTGTGCCATTGTTATTTCTCCGTTATGTTCTTCTAGATATCTAATGTTATCTCATAGCATAGATTAATTTAAATTAATATCTAAACTGTTAGTATTATTTTACCAAAATGTTCACCGGATGTCATAAGTTTATGAGCTGACTCAGCTTCATCTAGAGTGAAAGTTTGATAGATTACTGGTTTTATTCGTTTTTCTTCTAATAAGGGCCATATCTTTTCTTCTAATTTTTTAGCTATCTCAGATTTGAACTCAATACTTTGATGTCTAAGGGTAGAGCCTGTATGTTTTAATTTTTTTCTCATCATTAGATGAATATCTGTTTCTATTATTTTCCCTTTTAAAAAAGCAATTTGAACAATTCGTCCGTGTTGTGCAGCTACATTATAGTTTCTTAAAGTATAATCTCCACCCACCATATCCAAAGTTAAATTAATTTCCTTGAAGGTTGATTCCTTTATTACGGACACAAAATCATCAACACTATAATTTATAGCAAGATCAGCTCCTATTTCAAGGCATTTACTGCATTTCAATGCACTGCTTGTAGTTGTGATCACGTTTGCTGAAAACGCTTTAGCGATTTGAATTGCCGTTGACCCAATGCCACTTGATCCTCCGTGAACTAAGAAATTTTCACCTTCTTTAAGCTCCCCTATATCAAAGATGTTGCTCCACACTGTATAAAAAGTTTCAGGTATAGCTGCTGCTTCTATAAAGGATAAATTTTTTGGTATAGGAAGACTAAGATTTTCATGAGCAATGCAATATTCCGAATAACCGCCACCTGGTACAAGAGCTAAGACCGCATCTCCTACTTTGTATCGAACAACATCTTTACCACATTTTGTTATAATTCCTGAAATTTCTAAACCAGGATTATGAGGGGCGCCTGATGGTGGTGGGTGCATACCCATTCTTTGGAGTATATCTGGTCTATTGACACCAGCTGCTTTAACTTCGATTAATATTTCATTACCACTGGGTTCTGGTATTGGAATACCTCTTATTACTAATTTATTATTTTTCCCATGGTCAATAATATCAACTATTTTCATAGATTTTACTTCTCTGTAAAGAAACTATACATAAGATACAATGTGTAAAAATATTAAGTTAAATAATGTTTTTAAAAATATTATTTTCCCAAGAAACCTTCAAATTTCTTATTGAATTTACTAACCCTACCAGCTCTATCCAAAAGATGTTGTGAGCCACCTGTCCAAGCTGGGTGACTTGTCGGATCTATGTCTAGAGTAAGTGTGTCACCCTCTTTGCCGTAAGTTGATTTAGTTTCAAAAACTGTACCGTCAGTCATAGCTACTGTAATCTTATGGTAATCTGGATGTGTTTCATTTTTCATAATATACTTCTCTAAAAATAATAATTTAAATTAATTTATAGAATCTATAAACTAAGATCTAAGAAACCTCAATAAATATATTTAAAAATTTACCCCTCAGTTAATTTTAATTCAATTCTTCTGTTTCTCCTGTAGGCCTCTTGGTCATCGTAGTCATCAATCGGTTGGAATTCTCCAAGTCCTGTTGCCGCCAATTTGTTTGCTGGAATTCCCATTTGTATTAGAAATTTAACTACAGATATAGCTCTAGCTGATGATAGCTCCCAATTTGAATTAAATTTAGCATTTCTAATTGGCTGTTTATCAGTGTGACCATCAACTCTTAGTATCCAGTTAACATCATTAGGTATTTCATCCATAAGATCAAGGATTGCTACTGTAAGCTTAGCCAGTTGGCGCTTGCCTTCTATGTTAATTTCAGATTCACCACTACCAAACAAGACCTCAGATTGGAAAATAAACCTATCACCTATTACTTTAATATCACTTCGGTCACCAAGTATTTCTTTTAATTTTCCAAAAAACTCAGATCTATATTCTGATAATTCCTTTACTTTTTGGGCTAGAGCGAGGTTAAGCTTTTTCCCAAGATCAGATATTCTGGCTTTTTGATCTATATCTCTTTCTTTAGAGTCATCCAATAAGGCTTGCATCTCTAACATTTGTTTTCTAAGGGCTTTTAGTTGCATATTTAAAATTTTTATTTCATCGCTTGCTTTATATGAATCTCCAGATAGATTTTTAATGGTATTGTTTAAACTCAATGCTTTAGTGGTATTTTCTATATTTTTCTTTCTCAGATCTATTATCACCTGTTCACTAAATTTATTTTCTCCAGTGATACTGCCTATAGTTTGATTTAGGTTAAATATCCCTGCATCTAATTCTTTGTTTTTCTTTCTAAGGTCTAGTATTAGCTGCTCAGATCCGGTAAGTTTTTTTTCTATTTCTAGTATTCTTGACTTTGTATTATTAACCTCATTGCCGAGAGTCATGATTTTTAAATCATCTTCATTAATTCTCTCAAGTTTTTTTTCTATTTCTTTATCTCTAATTGCTAATAAATTACTTGTTTCCCTTTCTTTTGTACCTAAATCTATAATTAGCTTATTTCTTTTAGCCAACTCATCGCGTTGAGATTCATATTGTTGAATTCTATCTTCTAAATCATCTTCAAGAATTATAATTTCACTTTCATACTCATCTTTGATTTTAACAATTCTATCCTGAAGAATTATTAATTCATCGTTTGCGATGAATAGATCGCTTGTCAGGCTTGACTTTTCAATTTCAAGGTCTGAAATACTAGTTTCTAAATTTAAAATATTTTTTTCTAATTCATTATTTTGAAGGCGTTCGAGCGATAAGACCTTACTAAGGTCGGCGAGCTGTTCGCGTAATTCATCAAGGGCATTGTCTTTACCAGAAATTTCATTTGCTAGGTAAAACTGTGATAAAATAAAAACAGTAAGCAAAAACATTATAACTAATAGAATGGTTGCCATTGCATCGACAAATCCAGGCCAATAATTACCACCGCTATCATGTTTTCGGCGATTTTTCCCAATCATTCAGATAATCTCGCTTATTTATTATTATCTTTGTTAGATGAAAGTGTACGTAATTCTTTGATAAGCTCTAACTGATGATCTGATTGTGATTTGATTAGATCTTTTATCAACCCCTGCTCATTTTGAATTTCTTTGTTTCTATTATCGTAAACGTTATTACCCTGATCTATGGTATCTCTTAAACTGCCTATCATTTGATGTATTTCTTTCATATTCTTATTTAGATATATAAGAAATTTATTATCAGTTTTTTCATCAGAATTTATTTCAGTAACAGTAGATAACCACTCTTCAAGTTCGTTATAAAATCTATTTTGAGCTTGATTATATATAAGGTCTAGGAATCCTAATATGAGTGAACCGGACAAGCCAAATAAAGATGATGAAAAAGCAATTGCCATTCCAGATAGAGGGGCTTCAAGACCTTGCTTAAGTTCCTCGAACATAGCAGAAGGCTGTTCTCCATTTAAATTTAGGGATCCGATCGTTTGGCTTATCGAATCAATGGTCATTAACAAACCCCAAAATGTCCCCAATAGCCCAAGGAAAATCAATAAACCAATCATGTATCTTGAATATTCTCTTGCTTCATCCAATCTAGAAGCAATGGAATCTAAAAGAGATCTCATAGAAGTTGTTGAAAGGCTAATTGTATGTTGATGATCCAGCATCATTGTTGCCATAGGAGCTAATAATATCGGAGGTGATCCTATGTCTGCATTAAGATCACCATTTTGAAAATTATTTACCCACCTAACTTCTTTGAATAGTTTTAAAACCTGATTTAATATAAATAAGCAGCCAAATATTAACACGGATAATATAATGGAATTAATAGCTAGATTTGCAAGGAAGGCTTTAATTATAAAATTTTGAAGAAAAAAAACTACCGCAATTATCAATATGACGCAAGATAGCATCTTCAAAATATAACTCATCGGATTTGTTAAATTTGTATAGCTAGAATGTATTGTCATAATAATTTAATTTTTTTTAATTTATCAATTCTATATTTAATCAAAGTAATTGTTAAATCAGATTAGCATAATATTATTCTTTATTCATTCTATTAATTATTTCATTATGGATACTGTCATTGCTGACTATAATTTGTTTGTTTTCTATCCATTTATTTTCTCCAGAGAAGTCCGTTATCCTTCCGCCTGATTCTAATAATATCAATATACTTGCAGCAAGTGTGATTAAGCTATTATTGCTCTGTATGTAGGCATCGATATTTCCAGATGCAACTCGAACTATGTCAATAGACGGTGAACCAAAAGATCTAATATTAGCACCTTCTGCGCCTAGATTATGGTATAATTTTTTATTAGCAATAGTTAGTAAATCATCATATTTTCTGATAGAGATCATACAATTATTAACAGACTCCATTGAGGATACTCTTATTCTTTTGCCATTTAGACTTGCACCTTTTCCTTTTTCAGCCATAAATAAATCATCTGTTGCTGGATTGTAAACAATGCCATCTGTAATAACATTATTTTTCTTATAAGCTACCGACAAAGAAAAATATGGTATAGCACGAGAAAAATTTTCTTCCCCGTCTAATGCATTTATTATCCAAACGCCATCTTCAGGGTTAGCTGTGTCTTTATAATAATTATCGCAAATAATACCATTTTTGGGATATGCTTTGGTTATCTCTGCAATTAATATTTCTTGCACTCTATTTTTACTTTTTTCAGTAAAATGTTTTACAGAATTTGTAGATGTTTGGAGGTTCTGTATCTCACCAAAATCTCTCATATATATCTTTGCAGCCTTACGACTTGCTTGGGTGATTATATTCATTATTGGGGATGCGGCCATATTTTTTCAATCTGCTCTTTTTATATAAGATGAATCGTTGGTATCGACTATTATACTGTCTCCAACAGAAACGAATGGAGGCACCATTACCCTAAGATCATTTTCTAAAATCGCAGGTTTGTATGAAGAGGAAGCTGTTTGGCCTTTTATAGTTGGTTCTGTATCTTTAATTTTTAATGTTAATTGTTTAGGAAAGATTATACCAATTGGTTTTTCTTCATAGAGCTCTATTTGCACATTCATTCCATCTTGTAGATAAGATTTTCTCTCTCCTATAAATTCTTCATCCAGTTCAATTTGTTCGAAGTTGTCTTTATTCATGAATACTACTTTTCCGTCATTTGAATATAAATATTGAAATTCATAGCTTTCGATTCTGACTAACTCAATTGAATCATCAGATCGAAATCTTTCATTAAGTTTGGTATTTCCAATAATTGATTTTAATTCTACTTGATTAAAAGCTCCGCCTTTTCCAGGTTTTACAGCTTGCGCTTTAATTACAGACCAAAGAGAATTTTTATATTCTATTATATTGCCAGGGAAAACTTGATTACCGTTAACTTTCATTTATATCACCTTATATATTATAAACTGTTGTAATATTTTTTTATCTTTTAGTATATTTATTTATTAATTATCTTGATAAAGTTTAATTTACGAATCCAAAGCTTTTTGTTTTTAGTTTTTTAAATGAATTAGCTCTTTCGGTGGCTTCTTTTTTTTCATTCTCTTTTGTATTGGCAAATGCCATGTCTAACTCTATATCCATTATTCCCGCTTCCTTGGCAAGTAAATATAATTTATAAGATTCGATATTATCCTTTTCAACTCCAAGGCCATACAAATACATTCGAGATAATGTCTGAAGAGCCTGAGGGTAGCCTTTGTCAGCAGCTCTCTTTAACCATAAGACCGCTATACGGTTATTTTTTTTTACTCCCATTTCATTTAGTATCATATGCGCATAATCAGACTCTGATTCAACAAATCCAAGATTAGCAAGTTCGGCGGTTAAACTGGCAGAAGAAATTAGGTCTATCTTTGTGCCAATTCCTTGGTGGTAGAAAACTGATAAGGTGTATGTAGCCAATGGATTACCATAAGTATAAGACTTATATGTAAACTGAAACGCTTTAGTATTATTTTTCTCTCGACCTCTTCCTAATAGATATATTTGCCCTAAAGAGTAAAGCGCATTGGAGTATATTTGTTCTCCATCTTTAATGTTAAAACTTTCAAATAATTCAGCTGATCTTTGGTGGCTCTTTTCATCGTCTTTATATTGAAGTACTTCTGCTAATTGAAACTTTCCGAGTAAGCTGTTCTTTTCATATGCTTTTTCATACCACACTAGAGATTGATCATACTTTCCTTGGTTGGCATATGATTGTGCAATAGTCTGAATATAATTTAGATCATATATCGAATCTGTTTCTTTTATTAATTCAATGGCAGCATCAGTATCTTGGTTTTTTATTAAATTGATAAAATCATCGGTATTAAAGGCGTGTGAGTGAGATGGGGAATAGAAAATTATCATAATTAGCAAGAGAAATCTATTTATATAAAATTTCATTGTAATATCAACGCTAAGTTATTTTTCAATGTACTTCTGTATAATAATATATTTTTATTAATCATTATTTTCTAGGTTAAAATTCCACTTTCCTAATGAGGCAAAGCTATTCATCTTAGCTCTATGGGAAAATACATTTTGCGCCCCAGGGATGTTTTCAGTTTTTCCAGCCCAAGTCATAATAGATTTATGTTGAAGTGCCCTTCCATACGAAAAGGTAATATTCCATGGATTGTTACTCGCTGAATTTACCATTGAAAGATGTCGGGTTGCTTCGATATCATTTTGTCCTCCCGAGAGAAAAGCAATTCCAGGTACTGCGTGTGGTACTGTTTCTTTTAGACACTTTAATGTTTTTTCTGCAATCTCATCGGATGATGATTTTTCTTTGCAAAATTTTCCCGGAATGACCATATTTGGCTTTAAAATAATCCCCTCTAACTCTATATCGGCATCAGATAATTCCTGGAATACGGTATTCAATACCCAAGTTGTAACGCGTTCGCATTCTTTTATATTATGGATAGAATTTTTGCTATCCATTAACACTTCTGGTTCAATGATTGGTACTATGTTAGCCTCTTGACATAACGCTGCATATCTTGCAAGTGCTTGTGCATTTGACTTTACAGCGTAAGGTGTTGGATTATCTTTTGATATTTCTATTACACCTCGCCATTTGGCAAATCTAGCTCCAAGATTATAATATTCATTTAATCTTTCCCTTAATCCATCAAGACCTTCGGTGATTGTTTGGGAGTTATCTAAAGCAAGGGGCTTTGCTCCTGTGTCAACTTTTATTCCGACTAGTGAATTCGATTCTTGAATTATAGCTGTAAGATACTCTCCAGTTTCACTTTTTTGTCTAATCGTCTCGTCATACAAAATAACTCCTGAGATATAATTTTTCATAGCATCAGAAGACCTAAAGAGCATTTCTCGATAATTTCGACGGTTATCCTCTGAACATTCTAAATCTATTTGATTAAATCTTTTTGCAATTGTTGCATTACTTTCATCGGCTGCCAAAATTCCTTTTCCAGGCGTTACCATCATTTGTGCTACATCATTTAATTTTTTATTCATACTATATCCCTATCATGTGTAATATATTTGCTATTTAAGCAACACCTTTATTCCAGGCAGAGTCTTACCTTCAAGCCATTCAAGAAATGCTCCTCCAGCTGTTGAAACATAGGTTAGGTCTTTAATTACCCCAGCCATATTTAATGCAGCAATGGTATCTCCACCTCCAGCTACAGAAATCATTTTATTTGACTTCGTTAGTTTCGATATTGAATGCGCCACTTCAATCGTCGATTTCTCGAATGGTGAAAATTCAAAAGCCCCCATTGGGCCGTTCCAGATTAATGTTTTTATATTTTCAAGTTCATTTATGATAATATTAGTAGATTTTTGTCCCAGGTCAAGGATCATATAGTCTTTTGGTATTTCTGATAAAAGAACATTTTTCGTAGGAACATTATGGTTTAATGTTTTAGAAATTTGTGCATCTACTGGGAGAATAATTTTACATTCCCACTTTTTTGCTTTTGATAGAATATACTGGGCTATTTTTATTTTTTCTGGCTCATGTAATGAATTTTTAATGTCATACCCTTGGGCAATTAAAAATGTATTTGCCATTGCTCCGCCAATTATTATTTTATCAACTTTTTCTATAAGGTTTTCTAGTATTTGAATTTTTGTTGATATTTTAGAACCGCCAATTATTGCGGCCATAGGTTTCTTAGGGTTCTCTAACAATGATTCTAGCATATGTAATTCTTTTAACATATTCTGTCCCGCGTAACTTGGTAATTTATTTGCTATACCTATTGTTGATGCATGAGATCGATGCGAAACAGAAAATGCATCGTTGACATAAATGTCACCCATTTTCGATAGGTTTTGTATAAAATTGTCATCATTATTTGCTTCACCTGGGTAGAATCTTAAGTTCTCTAGCAAATAAATTGAACCAAGATCAAAGCTGTCTTTTGTATAATGTGAATTACTATCTGGGATATGATCTATAAAATGAACGTCTTTATTTATTAGTCTAGATAGCTCAACTGCTATTGGTGAGAGTGATAATTTTAGATTCTTTTCTCCCCTAGGTCTTCCCATATGTGAAATGATAATTATTGCTGCATTGAAATCCAGAAGCTCTTTTAATGAAGGGATAATTTCTTTTATTCTAGTATTGTCTTTTATTCGTCCTTCGCTCATTGGAACATTGAGGTCAACCCTCATGATTATTCGCTTGTTCTTAGCTTCTTTCTCTTGAATATTATGTAATTTAGTTATCATAGATTTATCCTGCCGCTAGATTGATACTAAATTAATTTTCCAATAATTGCTGCTAAATCGTTCATTCTATTTGAAAATCCCCATTCATTGTCGTACCAAGACATAACCCTTACCAACTTGGTGTCAATAACACGAGTTTGGTCCATAGCAAATATTGATGAATGCGGATCATGATTAAAATCAGTAGACACCAGTTTTTCTTCAGTCCAATTTAAAACACCCTTCAATTGATTGCTTGCAGCTTCTTTTATTGCATTATTGATCTCATTTACCGTTGTTGGACGTGAAGATATAAATTTGAAATCGATTAATGAAACGTTTGGTGTTGGTACTCTAATTGAAACCCCGTCTAATTTTCCAGATAATTCTGGCAAAACTAATCCAACAGCTGCAGCAGCTCCTGTTGAAGTTGGAATCATAGACATTGCAGCAGCTCGAGCGCGATAAAGGTCTTTATGATTTCTATCAATGGTTGGTTGGTCTCCTGTATATGAATGGACTGCAGTAACAAATCCGCTTTCTATGCCAATTTTATCATTTAACACTGATGCGATTGGAGCTAAAGCATTGGTGGTACAAGACGCGCTTGATATAATGTTATCTTTTTTCTTTATATTGTTGTGGTTTACTCCATAAACAACAGTTATGTCTGCACCTTTTGATGGAGCTGAAACTAAAACTTTCTTTGCCCCTGCTTTTAAATGAAGAATAGCTTTTTCATGGTCTGTAAATTTTCCTGTGCATTCAAATACAATATCTATATTCAAATCATTCCAAGGTAATTTTTCTGGATCTAGTTCAGTGAGGACCGTGATTGGACCTAAACCTACATTAATTGAATTCTGTGTTACTTTTATTTCTTTTTTATATTTTCCATGTATAGAATCATACTTTAGCAAGTGAGCATTTGTTTCTATGCTTCCAGTGCTATTTATTGCAACAATATTTATATCTTTACGCTCAGATTCAGCCAGTGCTCGTAATATATTTCTTCCAATTCTTCCAAAACCATTTATTGCAATTCTGACTACCATGTAATTATATTCTCCAAAATTTAGTTATTTTCTAGATTTTTAATAACCTTATCTACAATGTTCTCCGGGGTAATACCGAATTTATTGTACAATTCAAGATAGGGAGCGCTTGCTCCAAAGCTATCCATCCCAATGAAAATTCCATTATCGCCGATAATATGTTCCCATCCTTGTTTCACACCAGCCTCGACAACAACATTTATGTCTGAGCACTTTGTATAAGATTCTTTTGTTTCCTTATCTTGCTCGTTAAATAAATCTAAGCATGGCACTGATACAACTCTTGTTTCAAAGCCATTGAATACCAATTCTTTGCTTGCTAAGATTGCTATATTAACCTCTGAACCTGAAGCAAATATGGTAATTTTAGTCTTTTTGCTAGAGCTGAAAACCTCATAGGCGCCTTTCGCACATTTATTGGTTTTGTAATTTTCATCATACTTCCTGAATTCAGGCAAATTCTGCCTTGATAATGCAAGTATACTTGGAGCTGATACTGAGTTAAGAGCTAATTGCCAACATTCTAGCGTTTCAACACTGTTTGCTGGTCTATAAACAAATAGATTAGGGATTGCTCTTAATGCAGCTAGCTGTTCAACTGGTTGATGAGTTGGACCATCTTCACCAAGGCCTATTGAATCATGGGTCATTACATATATCACTCTTTGTTTCATTAAAGCCGATAGACGTATAGCTGGCCTGCAATAATCAGAAAATATAAGGAATGTTCCGGCATATGGAATAAATCCACCATGTAAAGCTATCCCATTCATTATTGCGCCCATTGCATGTTCGCGTATCCCGTAATGTATATAGCGACCTTCGAAGTTTATAGATGAGATGCTCTTAGTTTCTGATGTTTTTGTATTATTTGAACCTGTTAAATCTGCTGACCCGCCAATCGTTGAGGGTATAAATTTATTTATTGTGCCGAGGACCATTTCTGATGATTTTCTTGTGGCAATATTCTTTTGTTCGTTTAAAAGGTTTTCTTTTTGTTTATACAACTCCTCTTCAAATTCTTTAGAAATGGAAGTATTGAGGTGAGCATTTATTTTATTCTTTATGTCTAATTCTAGAGATTCAAATTTTTCTTCCCATAATTTTCTTTGGTGCCTATTTCTAAGGCCAGCTAATCTCCATTCGTCTAAAATATCTTGTGGCACTTCGTAAGGGGGGTAATCTATGCCTAAATTTTTCCTTGTTAACTCATACTCTTCTTGACCCAGAGGAGCACCATGAATTCCAGCGGTATCTTGTCTATTGGGGGATCCAAAACCAATATGCGTTTTGCACGCAATTAATGAGGGCCTATCTGAATTCATCGATTCTTCTATAGCATTTGAGATTTGAGAACAATTATGACCATCTATTTTCACTACATTCCAGCCAGAGGCTTCGAATCTCATAAGCTGATCCGTTGAATCTGCTACACTAACTTCACCATCTATAGTGATATTATTGTCGTCGTAGAGCACTGTTAGCTTGTTAAGCTTTAAATGACCAGCAAGTGATATCGTCTCTTGCGATATCCCTTCCATTAAATCTCCGTCGCCAACCATTACATACGTTCTATGGTCAATTAGATCGGATCCAAATTTCTTTGATAGTATTTTCTCTGAAATTGCCATTCCAACAGCATTGCCGAGTCCTTGACCTAAAGGACCTGTTGTAGTTTCTATTCCTTTTGCGTTACCAAATTCCGGATGGCCAGCTGTGATAGAATTTAATTGTCTAAATCGTTTAATTTGTTCAATTGTTAGGTCTTCATACCCTAGTAGGTATAAGCATGAATAGAGTAACATTGAACCATGACCACCTGAAAGAACAAATCTATCTCTGTTAAACCAATCTGGAGATCCTGCATCAAACTTTAGGTATCTTGTAAACAAGACTGTTGCAATATCTGCTGTACCAAGGGGCATGCCAGGATGACCGCTTTTAGCGCTTTCTACAGCATCTATAGATAGAGCCCTTATTGCATTGGCCATTTTAATATGAGTTATATTATCATTCATATGTTTATTTGATTTTATTACTTATAAATATCTTTATAGATAGAAAGTATAAAATTATCAAACCATATTTGGCTATTTAGCGTTTAAATGAATTTATTTGTAATTTTTATCTCTAATAGCGTTATATTTTGAATATTTTCTACTAAAGAAAGATTGTATTCGCACTTTTTTATTGACGTGTTAGTGTTAGTAAGTTTAGAATTTTCTTTAGACATTGAAATTTTATAATCAGGTTTTTATTTTATGAATCAACAAACTGTAAGATCAGGTTACCTAGAAGATGATGAGGTCGTTGAAAATAATACTCGTTTAGATAATGCTTTTAATAAACTTAAGGACGCAATTTCCAAATTGGAGATCGTAGCCCTAAACAAAAACCAACAAACAAATGTGATTGTTGGTTTAAAAAAAGAGCTAGATAAGATGCTTAATGAAAAAGCAGCTATGTTAGTTAGATTGGATGAAATGAATAAGAAATCTAATAAACTAGACCAGGCTAACTCTGAAGTTCAAAAACGTCTTACATCCATGATAGAGAATTTTGAAGGTTTGCTTGTTGAAAAACAGGATTAAATTATTAATATAACAGGTAAGTCAAGCAAAATGAGCAAGGTTAGTGTTAGTATTAATAATAGAACTGTTCAATTGGAGTGTGATGACGGGGAAGAGCATCGTTTAAAAGAGCTAGCTTCATATTTCTCTCGACATGTAGATCAGTTGCAAGGAAGATTTGGTCACATAGGTGATACGCGTCTTTTTATAATGGCAGGATTAACGATATCTGATAAGCTATCAGACGCATTAACTCAAATTGAAGAAATTCAAGACGAAGTCTCTACTCTAAGAAGAAATAGCGACCAATTTAAAGGTGATGCTAAAAAAATAGAGGATATTGTAATACAGGATATAGAATCATTAGCAAGTAAATTGGAAGTCATAGCAAAAGCATTAAATAGTTAGACGATTAATTTATTGCTGTATTTCATATATATATATATGTTGTAAATGCTGTGTGGTTTGTGAGATAAACTATACCTAGGGCCTTAACAATTCTTAAGGGAGCTGACGCTGATTTAAACTGTGGTTTTTTTCATTTGGCACCCACCTATACTAATAGGGAACCTGGGATTGTCAATATCCACGGCCACGTGGCATTAATTTATATAAAATTATATTTATATCACTGAGGATAGACATCAAAGAAGTTAAAATTATAAAAGAGTTACAAAGAAGTAAAGTTCTTGAACAGAGAGGTGCTATCTCGGATTTATATAGAGAACAATCTTCTAGAGAAATCATTGGTCAAGAGCGTCCTTATATTAATGAAAATGTTAATGTAATTGGTTGTTATTATCCATTTGGTTCTGAATTTAATATAATCCCTCTTATTAAAGATTTTTTTTTAAAAGGCTTTAATATGTCTTTGCCTTGTATAATAAATAATAATGACCCTCTTGTTTATAAAGAATGGAAATTAGGTGATACGCTTATAAAAAATCAATATTCTATTTTAGAACCTATGGTTTCTAAAAGAACGCTCCAGCCGAATATAATTTTTGTACCAGGGTTATTATTTGATAGATCAGGCTTTCGTCTCGGGTACGGTGGCGGTTATTTTGATAGAACTATCAAATTCATGCGAAACAGCTTCGATATTAAATTTATTGGTGTATGTTATGAATTTCAATGCATTAATAAGGTGGCAACTGAGATATTTGATGAGAAATTAGATTACATTGTAAATGAAAAAGAGATATTGATGATAAAGAATAATAAGGAAATATAGTGAGAATATTATTTATTGGAGACATTGTTGGTGAGGCTGGCAGGAGAATTGTTCATGAAAGATTACCTGAAATTAGAAATAAGCATAAGTTAGATTTTGTTATCGCTAATGGAGAAAATTCAGCTGCAGGTTTTGGAATAACTGAACGTATTGCTAATTCATTAATTGATTCTGGTGTTGATGTTATAACTACTGGAAATCATATTTGGGACCAAAGAGAGGCAATGGTCTTTATTAACAGACAAGAAAGATTAATTAGGCCAGCAAATTTTCCAGCAGGGACTCCTGGCAAGGGAGCGGGGATATTTGAAACAGAATCAGGAAAAAAAGTTTTGGTGGCTAATTTAATGGGAAGAGTTTTTATGAATGCAATGGATGACCCATTTGCTGTTATAGATAAACTTCTATTAGACGTAAGATTAATTGAGACTGTAGACGCAATTATTGTTGATGTGCATGCAGAGGCGACTTCAGAGAAACAAGCAATGGGTCATTATCTTGATGGAAGAATTAGCCTAATGGTCGGTACGCATACGCATGTTCCAACTAGTGATTTTAGGGTTCTTGCAAAAGGTAGTGGTTATATATCAGATATTGGCATGACGGGTGACTATGATTCTATACTTGGCTTTGAAAAATCTGGACCCTTAAATAGATTTTTAACTCATACCCCAAGTGGAAAACTTATCCCGGCACGTAAAACCCCAACTTTATCTGGCGTTATGATCGAGACTGATGATAGCTCAGGATTAGTAAGTAAAATAGATTCTTTTATACTTGGAGGTGTATTGAAAGAGAATATCCCATATTTTTAGTATTATAAAAATATTATCATTTGTTAATAACTTGAATATTTTTTATATGTTACAATTAAATTTTTATACAACAACTTATTTAAGGTTATATTATGTCAGGACATTCACAGTTTAGTAATATTATGCATAGAAAAGGTGCTCAAGATAAAAAGAGGGCAAAGATTTTCTCAAAATTAGCAAAAGAAATAACCGTTGCAGCAAAAGCAGGTCTCCCTGACCCAGACATGAATCCCAGATTAAGATCAGCAATTCAAGCTGCCAGATCACAAAATATGCCAAAGGATAATATTGAGAGAGCGGTTAAAAAGAGTCAAGATAATGATTTGGAAAATTATGACGAGGTTCGTTATGAGGGTTTTGGGCCTGGGGGTATAGGTTTTATAGTTGAAACATTGACAGATAATAGAAATAGAACGGCCGGTGAAGTGAGGTCTATATTTACTAAATGTGGAGGTAACTTAGGTGAGACCGGTTCGGTATCATTCTCATTTGAAAGGGTTGGGTTAATTGAGTATCCAAAAGATTCTGGTTCAGATGATGATTTGATAGAAATGACTATTGAAGCTGGAGCTGATGATTGCATTTCAAATGAATATACGCATCAAATATATTGCAAGGCTGATGAATTACATAGCGTATCAGCTGAGTTAGAAAATAAAGCAGGGGAACCAAATTCTGTTAGTATTGTTTGGAAACCAGAAACATTAATTCCTGCGGATATAGAATTAATAGAGAAAATTATAAAAATGATAGATTCGTTAGAAGATAATGATGATGTACAAAATGTTTATACAAATCTTGATGCAGCTGAAGAAGCTTTAGAACAACTTGGCGATTAGGTAAGTGTTATAATGTCAATCAAAGTTATGGGTATTGATCCAGGGTTACGTTTTACTGGATGGGGAATAATCAGTGTAGATGGTAATCATATTAAACATAATGCGAACGGGGTCATAAAGACCAATTCAGAGGAGTCTCTTTCTAATAGGCTTTTGGAGTTATATAATAGTATAACAAGGATTATTTCTAATTTTAAACCAGATGAGGCTAGTATAGAAAATACTTTTGTTAATAAAAATCCATTATCAAGCCTTAAGCTTGGTCATGCAAGGGGGGCTATTATGGTAGCTGTTGCCAATCAAAGTGTAGTATGCAGTGAATACGCTCCAAATTTAATTAAAAAAACTATTGTTGGCCAAGGACATGCAGATAAAACCCAAGTAGCTCTTATGGTATCTGTTCTCTTGTCAATTAAGAATTTAGGTTCTGGTGATGCATCTGATGCCTTGGCAATTGCAATTACACATGCGCATCACAGAACAAATAAATTAAGTAAGGTTTTACAAAATGATAGGTAAGCTTGTAGGAAATGTTGATCAAGTTTTTGATGAAACAATAATTCTAGATATTGCTGGTGTTGGTTATGAAGTGCATTGTCCTGAAAGGGTTATAAAACTATTAGGGAACGATAGAAAGAATGTTACTCTTTACATAGAAACTAGGATTAGAGATGATATTATAAAATTATATGGATTTCCATCATTAAACGAAAGAATTTGTTTTAGATTGTTGCAAACGGTACAGGGCGTTGGAGCTAAGATGGCTCTAACTGTCTTGGGTTTGTTGTCTACTGAGGAATTGGGAAGAGCAATATCGTTAAACGATGACAAGTTATTTTCAAAAGTTCCTGGTATTGGACCTAAGGTTGCAAAGAGAATTATCGTAGAATTGCAGGATAAATTTATTTTAGATAAAAATATACAAAGCCAGTCTAGCTCCATTGAATCAGATTCTGCTCTTTCAGCTCTTGTTAATCTTGGATACGGAAGATTAGAAGCAGCAAGAGCTCTATCACAAATTAGCAATAGAAATGAAAAAAATCTTACTATTGAAGAGTTGATTAAATTATCGTTGAAAGAATTGTCATGACAGATAATATTGAAGAGGCTGAAGAGTTAGATGAAGATAAATATGCAAGGGCTTGGAGACCAAAGTTATTAAGTGATTTTATCGGTCAAAAAAAATTGTGTTCTAATTTAAATGTCTTTATCAAAGCTTCACAAGAAAGAAACAAAGCCTTAGACCATGTTTTGCTTGCTGGACCGCCTGGCCTTGGAAAAACAACATTAGCTCATATTATTGCAAATGAATTAGATGTAAATTTGAAGATTACCTCTGGCCCACTGATAACAAAGCCAGGAGATTTGGCAGCCTTACTAACCAATTTAGAAGATAAAGATGTTCTGTTTATAGATGAAATCCATAGGTTAAATAGCGCAGTTGAAGAAGTATTATATCCTGCTATGGAAGATTATGTTTTAGATTTGATTATTGGAGAAGGGCCAGCCGCACGCTCTGTAAGAATTGACCTTTCTCCATTCACACTTATTGGAGCAACTACAAGATTGGGTCTATTGTCAACTCCGCTAAGAGAAAGATTTGGAATTCCTTTGTCTTTAGATTTTTATCCAACGGATGAATTGGAGAAGGTAATTAAAAGATCTGCTAAAGCAACAAAAATAAACATTAATGACGAAGGAGCCAAAGAAATCGCCTGTCGGTCAAGAGGAACACCTAGAATTGCTGGAAGATTATTAAGAAGAGTTAGTGATTTTGCTTTAGTTGGAAATAATGAGATAATAGATTCAACTGTGGCCAGCAAGGCTTTAAAAGAGCTTCAAGTTGATGATTCTGGCTTGAATGCATTGGATCATAGATACCTTGAATGTATTGCTAAGAATTATTTTGGAGGGCCTGTGGGCATTGAATCTATATCAGCTACTCTAGGAGAGGCAAGAGATGGTTTAGAGGATGTAGTTGAGCCATATTTAATTCAGTCAGGATTCATTAACAGAACTCAGAGAGGAAGAATGTTAACACCATTAGCATTTGAACATTTAGACATTATTCCCCAACCTAAAAATGATGAGCGTGGATAGAAAATATTAAAAATGAGTTCTATCAACAGTTAATGACTAATTTTTGACACAATTTATCCATAAAATAAAAAAATTAATTCATATTTAATGAAATTATCTTTCAATAACTATACTACCATTGACATAATATATTAAAATTAGGAATCTGAATGGATACTGAGATTATAACTTCAGCAGAAACATTAACTAGTATATCTGCAGACATCACTTTATTTGGGCTTTTCTTTGAAGCTGGTATTGTTGTACAAATTGTAATCTTGCTCTTGTTAGCTGCTTCAATACGGTCTTGGGGTATTATTATTGAAAAGCTCTTAACAACAAGATTGGCAAAGAAAAATGCTATAAAATTCTATAGAGATTTTTGGAGCAGCGATAAGCAGGATATTTACGAAACATACAGAAGAGCTAAAAATAATCCAATGGCAAAGGTATTTGAATCCGGTTACAGAGAATGGGAGAACACTTATAAGATTCATGAAGGCATGCCTGTTCAAGGGGTTCAAAGTAGAGTTCAAAAGGCTATGAACGTTCAAATTAATATAGAAATAGACAAGTTAGAGAACAGACTTTTATTTTTGGCTTCAGTCGGTTCAGCAGCACCATTTGTTGGTTTGTTCGGCACTGTGATGGGTATAATGAATAGCTTTATGGCAATAGCTTCATCAAAGAATACAAATTTGACTGTTGTGGCGCCTGGTATAGCAGAGGCATTATTTGCAACTGCTATAGGTTTATTTGCAGCGATACCAGCGGTTATGTTTTATAATAAGATTTCTAATGATATTTCAAGACTCGTAAGCAATTTAGAAAATTTTAGCGATGAATTCATAAATTATTTAAGTCGTCACTTAGACGCACAGCTTTCTAAGCCGTCTAACAGAAATGAATATCCAGAAAACGAAGATCACGATCAGGAAGAGGCCGAACGTTGAGCAGCGGAACAATTAACACATTGCCTAATAGTAAGAGAAGGAGTAAATCCTATAAACCTATGTCTGATATAAATGTCACACCTTTGGTTGATGTTATGCTAGTTCTTTTGGTCGTATTTATGATCACGGCACCGTTGTTAACAGTTGGCGTACCTATAGAACTGCCGAAGACACAAGCTAATCAGATGTCAGGAGACAATGAGCCATTAATAATATCCATAACAGAGAAGAATGAAATTTTTATTCAAAAGACTGAAATATCAATCGAAGATCTTATAGAGAAATTACAAGCTATAGCTGGTATTGGTTATAAAGAGAGAATTTATATAAAAGGGGATAGAAATATAAATTATGAAATTGTTATGAAGGTCATGGGTCGTATTAGTTCTGCCGGTTATTCTTCAATTGGATTGATAACAGATTTAGAAGAATAGAAATGATATCTAATCCGATAATCATATCTGCTTTAATACACGTATTTGTTATTTTATTAGCACTAGTGGGCTTGCCTTCAATGAAATCCCCTGAGTATGATCTACCTGTAAGTATCAATGTGGAAATGATAGATATAACTGAAATCGCAATTAAAGAATTACAAAGTAAGGAAAAAAAAATAGAAAAAGAATCTACAAAAAAATATAGTTCTAGCTCGTATCAAGAACCCTCAGCGAAACAGGAGAATCTAATTATATCTGTACCAGATACTCCAGATAAGAAAAAAGATATAAGTGAAGAAATCTTTGTAGAAAAAATTGAAATTAAAACTCCAAAGAAGAAACCGAAAATACCTAAAGTAAAAGAGGAAATATTAACTAATTTAGATAACAATAAGGATAAGAAAAAGAAAGCAGATAAGGTAACTGCACTTTTAGATAAGTTTCCTGATGATAAAGAAGTAAATGAAAATACAGTTCCTGAAAATGAAATTGAGATACCAGTTAAAAATACAACTATGACAATGGTTGAAAGAGGAAATATGATAAGGCAGCTTTCAGCATGTTGGAATCCGCCAAGAGGTGTAAGAGATGCTGATAATCTAAGTGTTAAGATTCAGGTTAGACTTAATAAAGATGGGACGCTGATTGATGCCATCTCTTTATCAAGGTCAAATGATTGGGAAAGTCTAAAAAAGATTGCAGTAGAATCTGCAATAAGAGGAATAAAAAAATGTGCACCTTACGATTTTCCAGCTGAAAAATACGAAATATGGAAAGAAATGGTCATAAAATTTGATCCAAAAAATATGTTAGGGGGATAAGTTGCCAAAAAAACTTCACAAAATAAATTTATTTTTACTTTTAGTATTTATATATTTTTTAACTTCTATGAGAATTTCAAATGCAGCTTTAGAACTCAGTATTACAGATGGTAATATTAAACCAATTCCTATTGCTATCCCAGTTTTCTTGAACGATCCACAGGATGATTCTGATATTGGAAGTAAAATATCAAAGGTTATAGCAAACAATCTAGCTAATTCTGGACTTTTTTATCCAATTAACCCAAAAGCGTTTATCGAAAAAATTAATAATATTGACCAAAGACCAGATTTTCAGTCATGGAGGATAATTAATTCAGAGGCATTAGTTATCGCGAAGGTGGTTACTTTAACGGATGACATGATTAGCATTAAGTATAGACTATTCGATGTTATTAACGGCAAAGAGTTGGAGGCACAAATACTTAATTCTCCAATTAAGCAATGGAGGAGAATAGCCCATCTAATATCAGATTCTGTCTATGAAAGGTTGACGGGTGAGAAAGGGTATTTTGATACTCAGGTAGCGTTTATAGCTGAAAGTGGAAGCAAGACCAATAGAATTAAGAGGTTAGCGATTATGGACCAAGATGGCAATAATCCTAGGCATCTGACCAAAGGAAATTCACTTGTTTTGACCCCTAGGTTCAGTCCGACTTCTCAAGAAATAACTTATCTTTCATATGCGAATGGCATTCCTCAAGTATATATCTATAAAATAGACTCTAAGCAAACTTATGAAATAGGCTCTTTTCCGGGAATGACATTTGCACCTAGATTTTCACCTGATGGAAAGAAGATTATTATGAGCTTGCAGCAGGGAGTAGGTTCAAATATTTATGAAATGAATCTGTCTAATTATGAAAAAAGAAGACTTACAAATAGTCCTGATATAGATACGGCTCCAAGTTATTCTCCTGATGCTAAAAGAATCACTTTTGAATCAGATCGATCTGGCTCACAACAAATATATGTCATGGATGCTAATGGAAAAAATGTTAAAAGAATAAGTTTTGGAAAAGGAAGTTACTCAACACCTGTCTGGTCACCAAGGGGTGATTACATAGCGTTTACTAGAATGTACCAAGGTAGGTTTATGATTGGTGTAATGTTTGCTGATGGTACTGGAGAGCGTATAATAACAGACGGGTATCATAATGAGGGGCCAACTTGGGCACCAAACGGAAGAGTTCTAATGTTTTTTAGAGAAGTTCCTGGTGAAAAAGGTGGCGCAAATATTTATAGTGTTGATATAACAGGTTATAATGAAAGGCTAATAAAAACTCCTGGCTACGCATCAGATCCTGCTTGGTCACCGCTAATGAATTAAAATATAAATTATATTTAATATTATTTAATATTTTTGGTTACCTGGGAACTTGTAAAAAGAGAATTTATATCTAGATTATACAATTTAAATTGTTACATGATTTGTTAACGTTTTATTTATACAATGTAAGATACGAAGTTTTAAGTATTTAAAAAAGGAAAAACGAAGATGAGAAATAAAAGTCCATTCCATATATTTATTGCTATTTTTTTAATAATTACAGTAGCTGGTTGCACATCGCGTCAGAAGATTGAAGCTACATTATTTGGTGGTGGTGAAGGTGAAGAAGTTGTAGATATAACAGCTAGCGCCATTCCAGGGACTTCTCAAGATTTTTCTGTAAACGTCGGCGATAGAATCTTTTTTGCAACGAATTCAACTGATCTAGATGAAGATGCAAAATCTATTCTACAAAGACAATCTTCTTGGTTGGAGTTGTATCCTGATATTAATATCTTAATGGAAGGCCATGCAGACGAAAGAGGTACTAGAGAATATAACCTCGGACTTAGCGCAAGAAGAGCAGAGGTAGCAAAATCATATCTAGAGAACCTAGGGATTTCAGGGAATAGAATCACTACAATATCCTATGGAAAAGAAAGACCTGTTGCTGCTTGTGGTGCGGATGCTTGTTGGTCACAAAACAGAAGAGCAGTGTCGGCTGTAGTTACTATTAATTGATATATTTAATTCATTTTATCCTATTTAAATGTTATAAATACCATACTTAATAATAAATTAAGCGTTGTACGTATCTGTACCTTAAATTAAGAGTGGTTTTGTGGCATTTGAACATAGTGGTGAACAAATATCTGTTAATGAAGCTTCCGAATTATTTTCTGGATTATTACAATATGAATCAATATGCGTAGCTGTCTCTGGAGGAAGAGATAGCATGTCTCTATTATTGTTGCTAAATAGATGGAAGCAGTTAAATGTTAGGGCACCAAAAATTACAGCAGTTAGCGTTGATCATGCTTTAAGAAAAGAATCTGAGTTTGAATGCAAGACAATAAAATCTTGGTGTAATGAATTAGAAATTGATCACCATACATTAAACTGGGAAGGCATTAAACCGTTAGCCTCAATTCAACAAAAAGCAAGAGAAGCAAGATACAAATTATTAATAGATTTTTGTAATCAGAATAAGATTAAAGCACTTATTGTTGCTCATCACCTTGAAGATCAGATAGAAACTTTTTTTATGAGGTTGGCAAGAGGTAGTGGGATAGATGGATTGAAGTCCATGCAATATAGAAGAGTTCAATCTGGCGTTGATATAGTAAGACCTTTATTAAACATTCAAAAGAATAGATTGCTAGAGACTTTAATAAATTTTAATCAAGAATGGATAGATGATCCTTCGAATCTTGATGATCGATATGAGAGAGTTCGAGTAAGAACATATATTAAGAACCTAAATGATATTGATATTGATTTAAAAAATATATCTAAAACGATAAATAGGTTAACTAGATCACAAGAAGCGTTGGAGGATATTTCGTTAAAGAAATTTAATGAAATTAGTTATATAGATGATGCAGGTTATATTTCATTTGATAATGATAAATTTCTAGTTTGCAACGAAGAAATACAATTACGCATTTTACAAATGTCCTTAAACATAGTGAGTGGCCATAGATATATTTCACTGAATTCCTTAGAAAATATTATAAAACATATCCATGATAGCGACTTTAAAATTACACTTAGTGGTTGCAGGATATTGAAAAATAAAAAAGAGATTGTAATATTCAGAGAAAATAGAAATTTACCAAGAGTTAGTATTAAACCCGGTCAGAAAATTATATGGGATGATAGGTTTATTGTTTTTTTAGATAAAGAAGAACCTGCTGTAGAATTAGCAGCCATTGGCAATTATATTATTAATGCAGAAGCTATAAAAAAAACTGATTTAATCAATATTCCAAAAAATGCCTTATTAACATTACCTGCAGGTTTTAGGGACGGGAGTCTTGTATTACTTCCAAATATACCTAATATATATAACAGTAGCAAATTAAATTCATGTTTTTTATACCATTACAAACGCTAAGTTTATAATTATAATGCTATCAAAGGGTTTAATGAAATGCTAGTTAAGATTTAAACAATAATTTTTTGACTTGGAGATACGTCAGTGGGTAATTTAAAAAACGTTGCAATTTGGGTTGTTATAGGGTTGCTAATGGTAGCACTATTTAACATGTTTCAGAATACAGGTGAAACAAGAGGTGTAAAAGATATAAGTTACAGTGCAATGTTATCTGAGGTTAGTGGCGGAAATGTTAGTGACGTAGTAATATCAGGAAATCTTATAGAAGGTAGATTTAATGACGGCACCGCATTTCAATCATATGCTCCTGAAGATCCTAGTTTAATAGATAAGCTAAACCAGCAAGGTGTTACCATTAGCGCTGAACCTATTGGAGAGAGCGCACTGCTATCTATTTTCATTTCATGGTTTCCAATGCTTTTATTAATCGGTGTTTGGGTGTTTTTTTTAAGACAAATGCAATCTGGTGGCAAGGGAGCAATGGGATTTGGAAAATCAAAAGCAAAATTACTAAATGAACAAAAAGGCAAGATAACATTTGATGATGTCGCGGGTATTGACGAAGCAAAAGATGACCTGCAAGAAATTGTTGAATTTTTAAAAGACCCTAAAAAGTTTCAATATTTAGGCGGCAGAATACCAAAAGGAGCTCTTTTAATAGGACCTCCGGGTACTGGAAAAACTTTGTTAGCACGCGCTATTGCAGGTGAAGCTGGAGTTCCTTTTTTTACTATTTCAGGTTCAGATTTTGTTGAAATGTTTGTTGGCGTTGGAGCTAGTCGAGTTAGAGATATGTTTGAGCAAGGTAAGAAGAATGCGCCATGTATCATTTTTATTGATGAAATTGATGCCGTTGGTCGCCATAGGGGAGCAGGTCTTGGCGGAGGGAACGATGAGAGAGAGCAGACTTTAAACCAGTTATTAGTCGAGATGGATGGGTTTGAAGAAAATGAAGGAGTAATTCTTATATCTGCTACCAACAGGCCAGATGTACTCGATCCGGCGTTGCTTCGACCAGGTAGATTTGATAGACAGGTTCATGTCCCTAATCCAGATATTATTGGTCGTGAAAAAATATTAAAAGTTCATGTTAAGAAGGTTAAGTTATCCAATGAAATTGATCTAAAGGTTGTAGCGCGTGGAACTCCAGGATTTTCTGGTGCAGATTTGGCTAATTTGGTTAATGAAGCAGCTCTATTGGCAGCGAGAAGAGGCAAGAGGGTTGTAACTCAGGTTGAGTTTGAAGATGCTAAAGATAAAGTTATGATGGGGTCGGAAAGACGAACACTCGTTATGAACGATGAGGAAAAAAAATTAACTGCATACCATGAAGCAGGGCACGCCTTGGTTGCGGTAAAACAACCTGCTTCTGATCCTATACATAAAGCAACAATTATACCTAGGGGAAGGGCTCTTGGTATGGTTATGAGATTACCTGAGAGAGATCAGCTTTCGTTAACAAAGGCAAAACTAAAGTCAGATTTGGCCGTTGCAATGGGAGGTAGGGCTGCTGAAGAACTTGTGTTTGGAGAGGATAAGGTTACCTCTGGCGCTTCTTCGGACATAAAAATGGCTACAAATATGGCAAGAGCAATGGTTACACAATTTGGAATGAGCGATAAATTAGGACCTTTGGCATATGGAGGTAACGAAGACGAAGTATTCCTTGGTCATTCGGTTTCTCGTACACAAAATTTATCTGACGAAACACAAAAAATAGTAGATTCAGAAATATATTATCTTGTAGAGGAAGGTCATAAGTTAGCTACGTCAATTATGCTTAAGTATAAAAAAGAATTGATTATTATAGCTGAAGGTCTCTTGCAATATGAAACATTAAGTGGCGATGAGATTCTTGGCTTATTAAAAGGAAATAAACCTTTTAGAGAAGATGAGGTTGACGAAAAATCTGTTCCACCAGAAGATGGTTCTGTTGTACCTTCTGATAAAAAAACAAAAACGCCGCCAAAGAATATTGCTAAAAATAAAAAAATGAAACCACAAACACAGTCATAATTTTTTTGCTAGTAATTGTGTGTTATTATCAAATGATGCGGTATTAATTTTTTTTCTAGGATTTTTTTATGAATAAAAAATATTTTGGTACAGATGGTATTAGGGGTAAGGCTAATATTTTTCCAATGACACCAGAAATTGCACTTAAAGTAGGAATGGCTGCTGGAAGCGTATACACCTCTGGCGATCATAGGCATAGAGTAGTCATTGGGAAGGATACAAGGCTTTCTGGTTATATGATAGAATCAGCTTTAGTGGCTGGATTTACATCTGTGGGTATGGATGTTTTTTTATTGGGACCAATGCCAACTCCAGCGGTTGCAATGCTTACAAGGTCAATGAGAGCAGATCTCGGTGTTATGATTTCTGCTTCGCATAATAAATTTGACGATAATGGGATAAAATTATTTGGACCTGATGGTTTCAAGCTTTCTGATGAAAAAGAAATAGAGATTGAAAATAATATTGACGTCGACGTACGTTCCTTAGCTGTTGAAGCAAGTAGTATTGGTAGAGCGAAAAGAATTGATGATGCCCAAGCAAGATATATTGAGTTTATTAAAGGTACATTGAAACGCAATTTATCTTTCGACGGGTTAAAAGTTGTAATTGATTGCGCTAATGGTGCTGCATACAAAGTCGCTCCTTTAACTTTATGGGAATTGGGGGCTGAGGTTATATCAATTGGAGTATCTCCTGATGGATTTAATATTAATAAGAACTGCGGATCAACTGCGTTAGATAATTTAATTTCTAGAGTTTTATCAGAGAAAGCTGATATTGGAATTGCTTTGGATGGAGATGCGGATAGAATCATTGTTATAGATGAAAAAGGCAATATTGTTGATGGCGATAAATTAATGTGTTTAATAGCGTTAGAATGGAATAGACAGGGTAAATTAAAAAATAATGGAATTGTTTCAACCTTAATGTCAAATTTAGGGCTTGAAAAGTATCTTAAGAAACAAGAAATTGACTTACATAGAACTAAGGTCGGTGATCGATATGTAGTTGAATATATGAGAGAAAATAACTTTAATATTGGAGGTGAGCAATCTGGTCATATAGTTATGATGGATTATTCTTCAACAGGTGATGGATTGTTGGCTACGGTCCAAATATTATCTATTTTAGTAGAATCCAATGAACTGGTGAGCGTTTTATGCAATAAGTTCGATAATATACCTCAAATAATAAAAAATTTTAGATATATTGATAGTAAAAATATTGATCCCAAATTCATAGAATCTCTAACAAAGACAAGTGAAAGAAAATTAGGTAAATTTGGTAGAGTAGTAATAAGGCCATCAGGAACTGAATCATTAATAAGAGTAATGGGAGAAGCAGAAGACTATAATTTATTAGAGGCTGTTGTAGATGATATATTAATTGAACTGGAAACAGGCTTATTGAGATAGTTTAATTTTTCTTCTGCTTACTTCTGCTTACTACTATTCCTATAATAATTACTAAAACTGCAGTAATTTGCTCAATAGAAATTTTTTCATTTAATGCAACGACACCAAGGATTACTACGTAAGGTGGCAATAGGTAATGGGTCATAGATACAAAGGTTGGTCCTGCAATTTTTGAAAGATGGAACATTACTAACCCTGCCATTGCCGTAGAAAAAAACCCCATTACTAGAACTGAAAGAAAGGTGCTATCAGTTAGTGTTATGTTAGGCAAGCCATCTGATAGAAAGGCAAGAATAATTGAAATAATTGCCCCAACAAGAAACCCACCAGATGTTTTTTGAAGTAAGCTAATATCCGGCATGATACGAACACATATTATTTGTATAGAGTAGCCCATTGCAGCAAATATAATTGCAATTTGAGGAAGTAAATAGTGTATATTAGAATCAAGAGCGTGAATAAGATCTTTGTTTAAAAGTATACAAATCCCAATAAATCCTATTATTAATCCTAAGATTTTTCTGATATTAATTCTCTCGCTAACGATGAAGAAATGAGCTATGAATGCGGTAAAAAGAGGACCTATTCCAAACAATACTCCACCTATGCCGGTGTCTATATATTGAGTTGACCAGCAAATTAGATAAAATGGTATAGCTGCTGTTAATCCTATTAATGTTAGCCATATCCAATTTATTATTCCGGTTGGCAAATTTTCACCATTGAGGCGCAAGATAGTATAAATCACTAAGAAACCACTAAGTAATCTTAGGGCTACAATCCATAATGGAGAATACTCTGATAAAGAATGTTTTGTTAATGCAAACGTTGATCCCCAAAATATAACAAGCATGGATAGAAATACCCAGTTTAGCATCTTTTGATTTATCATTTTTTTTAGCTTAAATTAGTTAACGATAACAGTTCTATTGAATTTACGAAATAATAAACTATATAGATCATAATAAGATATAAAATAAAATATAATAATTTTTTATTATTGCGATATATATTTTTTTAGAGTATCAAAGTTATGGGACAGCTCTCCCCAACGAGAGTCAACTATCTGTAAGGGTGGGTAAAGAGATACAATGAATAAACCAAAAGTAAAACCAAATAACCCGTTTTTTTCCTCTGGACCCTGTGCAAAAAATCCAGATTGGGCAATTACAAAATTAGATATCAGTGCATTGGCAAGGTCTCATAGAGCCAAAGGACCGAAATCAATGATTGAGAAATCAATCAACCTCACCGCTGATTTACTAGAAATCCCTGATGATTATAGAATTGCTATAGTTCCTGCCTCTGATACCGGAGCTTTTGAGCTCGCTATGTGGACACTGCTTGGATATTGTGGTGTAGATATCTTGGCATGGGAATCATTCGGCAAAGGCTGGGTAGGAGATGTAGTAAAGGAACTAAAATTAGAGGACATTAGAATATTTGAGGCTGAGTACGGTGACTTACCAGACCTTGATTTAATAGATTTTAATAGAGATGTTGTCTTTACGTTAAACGGTACAACCTCTGGTGTCAGAGTGCCAAATTTAGATTGGATTGAATCGCAAAGAAATGGTTTAACTCTTTGTGACGCTACATCGGGAATTTTCGCGCAATCTATTGATTGGTCTAAGTTAGATGTTACAACTTTTTCTTGGCAAAAGGTTTTAGGAGGAGAGGCTCAGCATGGCATGATAATTTTATCTCCAAGGGCCATCGAAAGACTTAATTCCTATAATCCACCTTGGCCTGTACCAAAATTATTTAGACTAAAGAAGTCCGGAAAGGTTGATGAGCAAATCTTTAAAGGCTCAACGATAAATACACCCTCATTGCTTTGTGTTGCGGATTATTTAAACGCACTGGATTGGGTTGTTAGAATTGGTGGCTTAAGAGCTTTGATAGATAGAGCTGACAGCAACAGCAGAGTCATATCTGAATGGGTAGAAAAGACACCGTGGATAAAGTTTTTAGCGAAAGATAAAGATAACAGGTCCAATACTTCGGTGTGCTTAGAATTTTGTAATTTTGGAGAAGTCTTAGAAGAAAAGATAGACACTAATTTATTCGCAAAGAGTATCACTGTCTTGCTAGAGAGTGAAAATGTTGCTTATGATATAGGTTCATATAGAGATGCTCCACCAGGACTAAGAATTTGGTGTGGTTCAACAATAGAAAAAATTAATATCGAAATGCTTATTCCTTGGATAGAATGGGCGTATTCTATAACAATAGACGACTTTAAAAATTAATAATAAAAAATTTCTAATATACACAGGTGGCACAATGACAATAAAAGTATTAATTTCAGATAAATTAAGCGAAGCTGCGGTAAATATTTTTGCTGAACGTGGTATTGAAGTTGATTACCAGCCAGATCTTGGGAAAGATAAAGAAAAGTTATTAAGTATTATTAATGATTATGATGGCTTAGCTATAAGGTCAGCAACAAAAGTAACTCCAAAAATCTTAGAGAACTCAAAAAAACTTAAGATTATTGGTAGGGCTGGTATTGGAGTTGATAATGTTGATATCAACGAAGCCACTGCTAAGGGTATTATTGTAATGAATACTCCTTTTGGTAACTCAATTACAACTGCAGAACATGCGATAACCATGATGTTATCTTTAGCAAGGCAAATACCAGAAGCTGATCAGTCTACGAGAAGTGGAAAATGGGAAAAAAGTAAATTTATGGGCACTGAGATAACAGGAAAAACTCTTGGTGTGATTGGGTGTGGAAATATAGGATCAATTGTTATCGACCGTGCTCAAGGATTACGTATGAAAGTAATAGGCTTTGATCCTTATCTAAGCGAAGAAAGAGCCGAAACACTGGGCGTTGAAAAGGTTAGCTTGAATGATGTTTTTAAACGTTCAGATTTTATTACTTTACACACACCTTTGACTGACAAGACAAGGAATATAATTGATGAAGTCGCGATTTCATCTATGAAAAATAATGTCAGAATAATTAATTGTGCAAGAGGGGGATTAATTGATGAAAAGGCTCTATTGAATGCACTTAAAACAGGAAAAGTAGCAGGAGCGGCAATAGATGTTTATAGCGAAGAACCTGCAATAAATAACCCGTTATTTGAAGTTGCTAATGTCATTTGCACCCCACATCTAGGCGCATCAACAAGCGAAGCGCAGGAGAATGTTGCGATACAAATTGCAGAGCAGATGTCAAACTATTTATTAACCGGTGCAATAACTAATGCTATAAATTTTCCATCAGTCACAGCAGAAGAGGCTCCTACATTAAAGCCATACCTTTCATTGGCCCAGAACCTTGGTTTGTTTGCTGGCCAAATTACGGAAACGGCTATATTAAGTATTAAAATTGAGTATGCTGGTGATATCGCTAACATGAACACAAAAGCGCTTACAGCATCTGCTGTCACAGGAGTATTAAAACCATTATTAGAGGATATTAATATGGTTAATTCTGTATCTATTGCAAAAGCTAGAGGCATTAAAATTGAAGAAGTTAATACAGAAAGCTATGGTGCTTACGCTTCTTATATTAGCTTAACTATTAGAACGGAACGCCAAGAAAGGTCTATTTCCGGTACAGTTTTCTCAGATAAAACACCAAGAATTATACAGATTAAAGGCATAGATATGGAAGCTAAATTTGCTAAAAATATGATTTATGTAACAAACCATGATAAGCCAGGATTCATTGGTTTACTAGGCACCTCTCTTGGTCTTGGAGGGATAAATATAGCTAATTTTCAATTGGGTAGAGATGCCATTGGTGGAGATGCAATTGCACTTATAGAGATTGATGTATCATTGAGTGATGAGATGCTCAAAAATGCCTCTTCATTAGAGAATGTAATACAAGTTAAACCTTTAGCCTTTGATCTATAGGAGATATTAATGACAAATGTAGTTGTAGTTGGCTCTCAATGGGGCGATGAAGGAAAAGGGAAAATTGTTGATTGGTTATCTGAGAAAGCTGATGTAGTAGTTCGCTTTCAGGGTGGCCACAATGCAGGTCATACTCTAGTGGTAGATGGAAAAACTTATAAATTATCTTTACTGCCTTCTGGAATAGTAAGAGGAGGAAAGTTGTCGATTATTGGTAACGGTGTAGTGATAGATCCTTGGGCTTTATTTTCTGAAATTAATCAATTGAAGAGTCTTGGGGTGGATGTAGGTCCTGATAATTTGCGTATAGCAGAAAATGCTGTTCTTATTCTACCCTTGCATCAAGACCTAGATGCGGCTAGAGAAAATTCAGCAGGAATACAAAAGATTGGCACAACAGGTCGTGGTATTGGTCCTGCATATGAGGATAAGGTAGGAAGAAGAGCAATTAGAGTTATGGATCTGCAGGATTTGGATCAATTGGATGTGAAAGTGGAAAGATTATTGCATCATCATAATTTATTGCGCAAGGGATACGGTTTAGAAGCTCTAAAAAATTCTGATGTAATTGATAAATTGAAAGAAATAAAAGATTTAATTATACCTTATATTGATTCAACTTGGCTATTGATGGATAAGCTGCGTCGTGAGGGCAAGCAAATTCTTTTTGAGGGTGCTCAAGGTATACTTTTGGATATAGATTTTGGAACTTATCCTTACGTGACTTCGTCCAATACTGTTGCAGCTCAAGCAGCAATAGGTTCAGGTATTGGACCAAAATCAATAGATTATGTGCTGGGAATAACTAAAGCGTATACAACAAGAGTTGGTAACGGACCTTTTCCAACTGAGTTAGATGATGAAGTAGGCCAAAGATTAGGAGAGGTAGGAAATGAGTTTGGAACAGTTACGGGAAGAACTAGGAGATGTGGATGGTTTGATGCTGCCTTGGTAAGGCAAACTACTAAAGTTGCTGGTATAACAGGTATAGCCCTAACTAAGTTAGATGTTTTAGATGGATTTGAAGAATTAAAAATTTGTACAGGTTACAAGTTGAATGGAAAAATTATAGACTACCTCCCTTCTTCTGAACAGGCTCAAAGAAACGTTGAACCTATTTATATAACATTAAGTGGGTGGAAAGAATCTACCAAAGGTGCAAGAAGTTGGTCTGATTTGCCTGCTCAAGCTGTCAAATACGTACGTGAAGTCGAGTCTTTAATTGAAGTGCCAATTGCAGTATTGTCAACTAGCCCCGAAAGAGAAGACACTATTCTTGTAAAGGATCCTTTTTCAAGATAATATAAATAAGAACATCCTATAATATAACTCAATCATATAGGATAGACATTATCTAGGCATAAATCTATAATTTTAAAAATTATCTGTAATAATTCCAATAAAATACTGATATTAAATTATTACTATTTTTCTTTATAATTACATTAATTCCGAGAGGCAAGTGACGCGATGCTAAATTTTGATTTTTACAAGAAAAATATCAATTTTTTATCAGCTGGTTTTTTCCTAACTTTTGCAGCAAGCATTGGACAAACATTTTATATCGCTATTTTTGCAAATGACATTAAAGATGAGATTGGGTTAACTCACGGTTCCTTTGGGGGCTTGTATACTATTGCCACTTTAATGAGTGCATTCGTTATGTTGTGGCTAGGAAAAACTGTAGATATATTTAAGACGCAATATTTAGCATTTATTGCTTTAATATGTTTAGCATTGGCTTCTTTTTTTGTTACTGTTGCTGCTTCGTTTTACACATTGCTAATTACGATATTTCTTTTACGATTATTTGGTCAAGGTATGTCAACGCATATAGCCACAACTTTTATGGCAAAAACATACTCAAAAACAAGGGGAAAGGCAATATCTGTTAGTGTCTTAGGAAGAGCTGCAGGAGAAATGTTTATGCCTGCTATAGCAATTATTTTGATTACTACTGTGGGATGGAGAGTTACATGGACCATTTCAGGCGCTGTAATTTTATTTATAATTGCTCCTTTATGTTTTTATTTATTAAGAACTATACCATCTATTGACCTTGAAAACAAAAGCGACAAACAAGAATTTATTGATGTAGTAAAACATTATAATCGCCTAGAGGTTGCAAAGGATAAGTTATTTTATATATTAATGCTTGGTATTCTAGTCCCTCCATTTATTACAACAGGTATTTTTTTTCATTCTATACATATTCTTGAAATTAAAAATTGGCCTATAGAAACGTACGCATATACCATGCCACTTTTTTCATTATTCTTAATTATTTCAGTTTTATTCTCTGGCTGGGCTGTGGATAGATGGAGTGCTGTAAAACTATTACCGTTATATCTAATTCCGTTAGCTACAGGCGTTTTAATTTTATCAATTGGAAATAATATAGTTACAATTTATTTTTTTATGGCTTTTGCTGGAATAACAACGGGTTTAGCGACTGCAATTACAGGGGCGCTTTGGGCAGAATTATATGGTATAAAATATTTAGGATCAATAAAATCTATGGTTATGGCCTATGTGGTTGCATCTACTGCTATTGCACCAGGAATTATTGGATTTTTAATAGATTTTGGTATCAGCATTGAAAGCCAAATATTTATATTTAGTATATATATATATATTATATCAATTATATTCTTAATAGTAAGAAAGAGTGATAAGAGATTGCAATAATACTTTATATATTATTATACGTTGGACACAGCAATTATATCTTTTACTTTTTCGAATGCTCTTGACTCAATTTGTCTAACTCTTTCCCTACTAATATTATATTGTTGACTTAATTGTTCTAGAGTAGATGTTTCATCATTAACTCTTCTTGCTATAAAAATATCTCTTTCTCTGTCGTTTAAATTATTCATAGCCTCATGAAGTAATGTTTTTCTATGTAATAGTTCATTGTTTTTTATTAAAACGGATTCTTGATTTTCTTTATCATCTTCAAGAAAGTCTTGCCATTCACTTCCTCCGTCATGAGAGATATTAACATTTAAAGAGCTATCTCCAATTATTCTTCTATTCATTGATACTACATCATTTTCAGAAACTCCAAGATTTTCTGCGATGTAAGACACCTGCTTTGGTTTTAGATCACCTTCTTCAAAAGCTGCTATGCGACTTTTAATTTTTCTTAGGTTAAAGAAAAGTTTTTTTTGACTGGCGGTTGTTCCTATCTTTACAAGACTCCAGGATTTTAATACATATTCTTGTATCGATGCTTTTACCCACCACATAGCATACGTTGCTAATCTAAATCCTTTTTCAGGTTCAAATTTTCTCACTGCTTGCATTAAACCTATATTTCCCTCAGCGATAACATCACTTAATGGAAGGCCGTAACCTTTGTAACCGTTTGCAATCTTTGCTACTAGCCTAAGGTGGCTGGTAACCAGTTTATGCGCAGCACGTGTGTCATTATTATTCTTCAATAAATTGGCAAATTCGTACTCTTCTTCTTTTGATAGCATAGGAAATTTTTTAATCTCTTTTAGATATAAGTTTAGACTGGTATCTGTATTTATTATTGGTATTGAAGCATACATTTTATAACAACCTTTTCCTAATTAAACATAAAATAACTTGCTTTGTTAAATATACAAAGCTTTACAAAATAGCTTTTTTTCATATTTTTGACAACATATTTTTCATATTTTTTAATTCTTTTGGTAGAGCAGAACTAAAACTCATTAAATTATTTGTAGTAGGATGTTCAAATTCTAATAATTCAGCATGTAAAGCTTGTCTCTTCGACTGCTGTATTATCAATTGAGAGCTTTCCGGCAATTTATTCATTTTAGTTTTGAACCCATTTCCATATTTTATATCATTTATTACAGGTGTTCCTATATGGGCCATATGTACTCTAATTTGATGTGTACGACCCGTATATAATTTACAACGTACCAAAGAAGCTATGGGATCATTTTTTTTGTTTAAATATTTTTCTTCAATTCTATAAGAAGTTATTGCAAATGTACCTTTTTGATTATTTGCTTTTACTATCGCCATTTTTGTTCTATCGGTCTTGTGTCTTTGTATGGCTATATTTATTGTATCAGACGTTTTATCGGGTATGCCCCATACGAAAGCTAAATAAGATCTTTTGAGTAATCCATTTCTTCCGTGGTCTGCAAATTGTTTAGAGAGATGGTTGTGTGCTAAATCATTCTTAGCTACTACCATGATTCCACTTGTGTCTTTGTCAAGACGATGTACAATTCCTGGTCTTTTAACGCCTCCTATTCCAGAAAGAGAATCTCCGCAATATGATATCAACGCATTGACTAGAGTTCCAGAGTGATTACCAGAACCTGGATGGACAACGAGGCCAGCAGGTTTATCGATAACAATTAGGTCGTTATCTTCAAATACAATATTAAGAGGGATATTTTCTGGCTGTGGATTTGGATTAGATGGTTCAGGTAAATTTATTAGAAAATTATCGTTTTCTTTAATTTTATAGGTTTTTGATAAGATAGCACTTTGGTTGCAGATAATATTTCCAGTTAAAATAAGATTAGAAATTCTAGTTCTGCTTATACCAGGTGAATTGTCTGCAATGAATTTATCAATTCTCTTGCCCTCGTCTTCAACGTCGGCTATTAGTGTAATTAAATTTTTTTGAGGTATATTCATGGATCAAAGTAGTCTTGATAAAGATGTTGAGTTAAACATTAATAATAAAAAAGCACCAGCTGGCTTAAAATTTGCTGTCATATTTATGGGTGTCTTACTGGTTGTTGGATTCATTGTTGTTTTTGTTACAATTGGTTATAGAGTTGCTAATCCTGAGGCTAATAATACCAATGATAATATATTACTCAACAATAAAATAATTATTAAGCCAGATAGTTTGATTGTTGATATCAACAATGAAGGAAAAAAGACCCTTATTACAATTAGAAATGTAGACCAAAGTTATGATTTAATAACTCTTGATACTGCTAGGGGAACAATACTAAATACCTTTACTTTTTATGTTGATGGTAATTAATTTATAATCCGTCCCCATCGTCTAGTGGTTAGGACGCTGGCCTCTCAAGCCGGAAACAGGGGTTCAAGTCCCCTTGGGGACACCATATTAATTTTTTTATTATATCAAATCTAACCCTCTTAGAATTAGACCAATAGATGATAAAGAGCAAACCGTTAGAATATATGGTTTAAGGATATTACTTGCATACTTTAAGCAGTACTTTGCCATTATTGAGGCAAGAAATAATGGCGGCAAAAGAAGTATTCCTAGATAAATATGATACATTTGCATAACGTCATAAAATACAAGAATTGAAAATGAAAAGATGCTGCCTATCATAAAAAATGCATTGTTATTAGCTCTAACCATTACGGGATCGTTATTTTGATGAATTATCCCCATAGGAGTTCCGCCAACACCGACAAGTGTTCCTAGTATTCCAGAAGAAGTTCCGGCAATAAAATGATTTCTTTTATTTTGTTTTATTCGGCCTATTTTTGATGCGCTAATTAATATTGTGACGATAAGTATAATACCTAAAATTAATTCAATATTATTGGTTGCAATAAGATAAGCTGTGACAGGTCCGGCAATCATTGACCCAATAACCCTGCCGGTGATGGCGGGATAAAATATTGTCCAATTAATATTTTTGTAATAAATAATGCTTGGGTATAGGGCAGCAAAAAAACCAAGGAAAACAATTGTTGAAGGTATTAATTTTGGGTCTAATAGTGCGAGCAAAGGAGCTGCAATCATACCCCACCCCATCCCAAAAATACTTTGCGCAAGAGATGCAATAAAAACAATTAAACAGGCAAGGAAAATATGCATATAACTTATATTACTTAATATATCTTCCATATTTTTTTAATGTTTAATTTAATGTTAGAATGGTAACCATTTTGGTTTTTCAGAAAATTTAATATAACTTATATTTGCCCCTAACCTAAGTCCTGCACCGGTTTTTATAGTTGCGAGAATAATACCATTGCTGTGTGTATGAAAGCTTCCACCTAAACCTGCGAGAGTATAAGCTGTTCCGGCTCCTCCAGGAAATCTTCCATGCAAATCATCTCTATCATCTAAATTATAAACTAGGATCATAACCCTTGAACCATCCGCACCCATATCAAATCCTATACTTGGTCCTTGCCAGTATATTTTTTCTTCTGGTTCTGTCTTGCTGTGGATTATTCCTTCTCCGTAGGTTAATCCTCCAATGAATGCAGCACTAGCTTCTTCTCCAACAATGTATGCATTAGGTCGTCCTTTTGCAGAGAATATAGCTTCAACTAGAGTAGCTAAGCCCTCAGATGTTGTGCCAAATACACTGTGTCCAGAAGCTATAAGCTCGTTAATTCCATACTTGCCATCATCTATAGAGGGTAATGGATCTTCGTACCATTCTGAGTGAGCTGGGACAGTTAACAAAACAATGCTAATCAATATTGAAAATACCATTAGTATATTTCGAGCACTATATTTTTTCATTATATGAAACCGCATAATTAATTTATAATTGTATTATTTGCATAAAGAATAAATAATTAATTAAATTTTGTAAATTATTCTCTAAATAATAGGTTTTTGATTAGCATACGCACAAAAACTATCATTAAGGTAGCCGCTTTCTTTTTTATTGTAGGCGAAATCTGTATTATCTAGATTTATAATATCTCCACCTGCCCCTAATAATATAGCGTGACCGGCAGCTGTATCCCATTCATAACATGGTTCAAATCTAAGATATGAGTCTGCATGCCCAGAAGCTAGTAAGCAAAACTTTAGAGATGAACCGCAATTAATAACTTTATTAATATTATTAATTTTAATAAAGTTATTTAAGCGTTGTGAGGGACTTGATCTGGAATATAAAAGAGTATTATCTTCTGAATTTTTGTTTTTAACTTTTATGAGACGCTTCTCTCCAGAGTAATTCATATTATACGAATCAGTTACATTATAAGAGAAATAAATACTTTTTTGTGTCGGAACTAAAATTAAACCTAGTGTTGGTTTTTTATTCTCAATTAAAGCGATATTTATTGTAAATTCACCATTCTTCTTAATAAATTCTCGAGTTCCATCTAAGGGGTCAACGAGAAAGAATGTTTCATTCTGGATATCTTTCCTCCCTTCTTCATAGAAGGATTCTTCAGCGATAACTTCAATTCCAGGCTCTAATTTTGAAATTCCATTTAAAATAATCTCTTCTGATAATTTATCTGCAATTGTAACTGGAGAAGAGTCTGATTTTCTTTCGACATCAAAGTTGGTAGAATATATGTCCATTATTACTTTTGAAGATTTTAAGCATACCTTGATTAATTCTTCAATTAGCTTTTTTCTGCTATGATTTGTTTCTATTTTCATAATTTTTTATGACATTATTAATTTAATTATTGATTCAGCTACTAATTGATATAATCATATTATATTAAAATACAAACATAATATATTGCAAATTATATATGAATAAGAATTTTACAGAGATTGATTTAATTACACTGTTATGCAGTAAGCTTTGTCATGACTTAATAAACCCTATATCAGCAGCTTTGAATGGCTGTGAAATGATTGATGAAAATATTAACGATGAAACTAATTCATTGGCAGGATCTCTGGTTAGAGAAAGCTTGAAAAGAGCTTCATCCCAGATTGGACTCTATAGAGTTGCATTCGGTGTGGTTAGAGGGGTTAAGACTTCTTTCATGGAAGAGGAGCTGTTGAAAATATTAAACTCATATAATGATAATAAAAAGATTAAACTTGATTTAGAAATTGATAAAAATGATTTAAATATAGAATCTACAAGGTTAATTTTGAACTTATATTTAGTCTCGCTACAATTATTGCCAAGGGGTGGAAGTATTTTAATATCAAATAAAAACTCCATTATTCAATCTACATGCTCAGGGGATTATCTTGCAACTTTTAATGATATTAGTGATATTTTTAAATCGAAAGATATCGAGATTAATGATATAGACATAAAATTAATTCAAATATTATTCACAAAATTGATTGCAGAGCAAGCTGCTAAAAGTATATTTATTAAACAGCTTGATGGCGGAGAAGGGATTGCAGTTAAAATAAAATCCTTATAAAATTATGATGTTTCTAGCTCAGCTGTAGAGGCATTTCCAGGATCTCTAAGCACATAACCTCTTCCCCAAACGGTTTCAATGTAGTTCTCGTCGCCCGTTGCAGAGATCAGTTTTTTTCTTAATTTGCAAATAAAGACATCTATTATTTTTAATTCTGGTTCATCCATACCGCCATATAAGTGGTTTAAGAACATTTCCTTAGTAAGGGTCGTACCTTTTCTAAGTGATAACAACTCTAACATTTGATATTCTTTTCCTGTTAAATGTACTCTATTTTTATTTACTTCAACTGTCTTTGCATCAAGATTAACAGATAGTTTTCCTGTTGTGATTATTGATTGAGAGTGTCCCCTTGATCTTCTAATTATAGCTTGAATTCTTGCAATTAATTCTTCTTTATGAAATGGTTTTGTTAAATAATCATCTGCTCCAAAACCAAAGCCTTTAACTTTATTTTCAGTGTCATTAAGACCAGTAAGAATGAGTATCGGAGTTTCTATTTTTCCTCCACGTAGAGTTTTTAATACATCATATCCAGTCATATCGGGAAGATTGATATCAAGAAGTATGATATCATAATCGTATAGCTTCCCAAGATCAATGCCTTCTTCGCCAAGATCGGTTGTGTCTATTTTAAAATTTTCAGATTTTAGCATTATCTCAATACTTTGAGATGTGCTTTGGTCATCTTCAATAAGTAGAACTCTCATAACACCCCTTTATTTTTTGTAATTCTATTAACGGGCTAATAGTATGTAAATTAAGTACTTTTTTCGAATCACTTATTATCTTATATATTTAAAATAGTATTTTGAAAATATTCATCAAGTAGATTTATGTAATATATGTAATAAATTGTGCACTATATTATCTAAAAAACACAATAATAATTTTATTTTTAAAAAAACTTGATTTTTAATCCCTATTTACTCGTCATCTAAAATGATATAAATAATTAATATATGTTTTTTAATTTTAATATAGATAGATAAAAAAATGCCAACATTTGATATAGTTTCTAAAATTGATTTAGCAGAAGTTAGCAATGCTGTTTCAAATCTTTTGAGAGAAATCGAACAGAGATATGATTTCAAAGGATCTCATTGTGAGGTAGTTTTAAATAAAGATATCATTACAATTAATGCTGATGATGATTTAAAATTAAAACAGATTCATGAAATACTAAAAGGCCATCTGTCAAAAAGAAATATAGAGTCTGGTGTTCTGGACTTCAAAAAAATAGATCAAGCTGCAGGGCAAGCTGTTAGACAAGAGGTTGCTTTAATTCAAGGAATTGATAAAGATATGTCAAAAAATATTATCAAAGAAATCAAGAATGCAAAGCTAAAGGTTCAAGTTTCTATTCAAGGTGATGAGCTTAGAGTTTCAGGAAAAAAAAGGGATGATTTGCAAGATGCGATTTCAGTTATGAAGGATAAGGAGTTCGCCCTTCCTCTACAATTTATAAATTTTCGAGATTGATCTAATTAAATATATTTTATAGAACATATTATGTTATTGTCTTTATGTTTACATTCAAAAAAAGGAAGTTAAGTGATATCAAATTTAAGTGATCTTGGTATAGGAAAGCCTTCATCAAATAAGAGGGTTGTAGTCGCAATGTCAGGGGGTGTAGATTCTTCTGTAGCTGCTGCAATTTGTGCTAAGGCAGGTTATGATGTAGTGGGTATAACTTTGCAACTATATAATGCCTCCACAACATCAAAACGTCGGGGTGCTTGTTGTGCTGGCCAAGACATTCAAGACGCAAAACGTGTTGCAGATCAGATTGGGATTAAACATTACGTATTAGACTATGAAAAAATTTTTAAATCTGAGGTTATTGATGACTTTGCAAAATCTTATCAAGATGGCTTTACGCCATTGCCTTGCGTAAAGTGTAATGAGAAAATAAAATTTAAAGATTTATATAATACAGCAAAGGAACTAGGTGCATCTTGTCTCATAACCGGGCATTATGTTTCAAGTAAAGTCTTGAACGGAAAAAGAGCTTTATTCAGAGCAAAAGATAATTCTAAAGATCAAAGTTATTTCCTTTTTACAACAACCCATGAACAGCTGGACTACATTCGCTTTCCTTTAGGGGACTTAAATAAGTCTGAAACCAGAGATATAGCTAAGGATTTAGGTCTTCTTGTTGCTGATAAACCTGATAGTCAGGATATATGCTTTGTGGCAGACGGTCATTACTCGTCTGTAATAAAAAAATTACATCCAAATGCAGCGGAAAAAGGCAATATAATTGATATGCATGGAAATGTATTAGGTGAGCATAATGGGATCATTCATTACACAATTGGACAAAGAAAAGGCATTGGAATAGCCACTGGAGTGCCAAACTATGTAGTAAAAATTGATAGCACTAAAAGAGAAATAACAGTTGGATCTAAAGAGAATCTATCGATTAATGAAGTTAAATTGAACAATATAAATTGGATTGGTAGTTGTGATCTTAATGCTCTGCCTGATAACAATCTAGATATGTTCGTTAAAGTTAGGTCAACTTCATCGCCAATTCCTGCAACCTTGTACAATGATGGCGGTGAAATTAAGGTAAGATTTGTTAACCCTGAATACGGTGTTTCACCTGGTCAAGCTTGTGTTTTTTATGAAGATAATAATCCAATGTCAAGAGTCTTAGGTGGAGGGTGGATATCAAAACAAGACGAAAATGTGAAGAGTGTTCATTAGTATTATAAAAAATTAAAATAGCTGTACTTGTTTAAGTAAATAGATTAATTATCTTACAAAAATAGAAAACAATAAAACTATTGATAGGCCTATGGCGGAGTAGCTCAGTTGGTTAGAGCAGAGGAATCATAATCCTTGTGTCGGGGGTTCAAATCCCTCCTCCGCTACCATTTATTTCTAATCCTGATTCCTAATGAGTATATCAAGAAAGATTAATTATAATGCACCCCGTAATAAAAAATTTTAGAGAAATTAAGGATATAAAGCCGTTATTGACAGTTAGCATTGGTCACGCTGCAACGCATTGGGTAAATGGAATTTTTCTTGTATCGTTGCCATTTATTGTAAAGGATCTTGGCTTAAACTACACTTTAGCTGGAACCATGGTTTCTATTTTTTTTGTTGCAGCTGTAGCTATTACCATCATCAGTGGTCCTATTATTGATATTACAAGAGAGTATATTAAATTTCAATTCATGTGTCTTGTTTCGGGAATACTCGCGTTAATTATATTAGGATTCTCAGATACAATTTATTTACTAGTAATCGCAGCTGTCTTTATAGGGTTTTGTGTGAGTGGATGGCACACGCCTGCTATACCATATCTATCACAAATATATCATAAGAACCGTGGATTAGCATTGTCGATACATACGGTTGGAGCAAGCCTTGGAGATGCAATGGGACCGCCGATTGCAGGTATGCTAATGTTATTTTTAGCTTGGGAAACTACTTCTATAATATTATCTATTCCTGTTGTTATTATGGCTATATATTTAATTCTATATCTAGAGCCTGCGGATAAAGTTATCGATAGGATGGGGGGCGCTACATTAGAGGTAACTGATAAAAAACCAACAACAAGTGTAAATTATCTCGAAGGTCTTAAGGCCTTGATCGGCAATAGATCAATGCTTCAATTATGTTTAATGGCCGGTGTTTGGTCAATGACACAGAATGGCGTTACTGTTTTTTTACCGCTATATCTAGTATTTGTTATGGATGCGAGTCCAGCTCTTGTTGGATTTGCACTATTCTCTATACAGATCGGAGCAATATTTGCTGGTCCCATGGCGGGCGCATGGTCAGATCAGATAGGTACACGGAAAGTCGTATTATGTGCACTTGCGATATCTACATTATTATTATTGGTTTTACCATTTTTTAACAATGTGTACGTTTTTATTGGGATTGTCTCTCTTGCTGGTTGCTCCCTATATTCCATAAGACCTGTTATTCATAGTTGGACTATGGATTTAACTTCAGATAAGACATCCGGTAGTGCAGTTAGCATGCTTTTTACAGCTCAGGCAGCGCTGACTGGAACAGTACCTCTGATAGGTGGAATTCTAGCTGATAATTATGGTTTGAAGGTAACTTTTTATATGTTAACATTAACAAGTTTAATAGCATTAATAGTAGCTTTTTTGATGCCAAAGGTTAACAGCAAAGTTAGGTAAGTAATATTATGAGTTATCAATTAATTAATCCAACAAGAAGTAAATTAGAAAAAAATGAACTTACATTAGGTGTTGGTCTGGTTCAATCGAGAACAGTTGATATTGCAAGCATGATGTCTACAGCGGGTTTTGATTGGCTGTTTATTGATTTAGAGCATGGTGCTTTATCTACCGAGACGGCTTGTCAGATTTCTATTGCAGCATTGCAATCGAATATTACCCCAATAGTTAGAATTCCTATTAATGGCTATTCAATGGTTTCTAGAATATTAGATGGCGGTGCGATGGGAATAGTTCTTCCCCATGTAGAATCCCCTGAAGATGCTCTAAAGCTAGTTGATACTGCAAAGTTTTCTCCAGACGGACATCGTGGTGTTGGTGGAGCCATTGCACAATTTCAATACCAAGATGTAAAACTACCTGAGGCAGTTAAAGAATTAAATAGATCCATGTTATTGGTCGCAATGGTAGAAACTCCAGAAGCAATAGACAGGATAGACGAGATTGCTTCTGTAGAAGGAATTGATATTGTTATGATCGGAACCAATGATTTGGCTATGTCCTTAGGTTGCCCTCAGGATTTTGGTAATAAAAAAGTGGTTTCTTGTTATGAAAAAGTTGCTTTATCATGCGAAAAACATGGAAAATGGCTTGGTTCTGGAGGAGTAAAAATTCCAGAGGTGGCAAAACAATATATAAATATGGGCGCTAATTTTTTCTTAGCAGGGCAAGATATAGGTTTTTTAATGTCTGCAGCAAAAGAGCGAGTGAATGTATTAAGAGGCGATTGATATTATGCTGTTACAATTAATAAATTATATAAAATTTTATTCTTTATGAGATTAAAATAATGCAAAACTTATCTATTTTGATGAAAAATCAAGCTCAATCAATAATTTTAGCTTTAGGTCACGGCGGCACGCACTGGACGCAAACTGCAATATATTTATTGTTACCATATATTACTATTGATTTGGGATTGACCTATACCCAAGCAGGATTAATTTTGACTGTATTTTACGTTGCAAATTTTTTATCAAGCGTTCTCAGTGGTCCATTAGTTGATTTGACTGGTCGCCATGTAATATTTCAGGTTATTTCATTGTTTATGGGTTGGATAGCATTGTTGTTGATTAGCATCTCAACATCTATTTTCTTCCTATTTCTAAGTGTTGTTTTAATAGGTATATGCATAAGTCTCTGGCATCCTGCTGCCCTAACATTTTTATCTTTAAAATATCCAAAGAGTAGAGGTTTTGCACTATCTATTCATAGTATTGGAGCTAGCCTTGGCGATGCAACGGTCCCTCTAGTTGGAGGTTTTTTATTATACTTTATGACATGGAATGGAACAGCTGCAATATTATCAATACCATTATTTGCGTTGATGTTTATAATTTACTTTTATTTAGATGACAGCAAATCGGATCCGAGTAAAGTAAATGCAAAATTAAGTCCCAAGAGTTATTTTAATAATTTAAAAGTATTGTTAAAAAACAGACAATTAATTCCACTCTTTATAGTAGCTGGCGTCAGAACTTTAACACAGAATGGTGTTTTGTTTACTATGCCGTTGTATCTTGTTATGAATATTGGAGTTAGTCCTGCTATTATAGGAGCTTCGTTATTTAGCATGCAATTGGGGGGGTTATTTTCTGGGCCCATTGCTGGTATTTTATCAGACAAAGTAGGAAGAAAACCTGTTGCTTTAAGTGGTCTTCTTTTATCATTTTTATTAATTCCTCTTTTAACAATTTCTGAAAATAGTTTATTTTTAATCTTTTTATGTGGAATGATAGGTTTTGCAATTTATTCAGGTAGACCTGTTGTTCAGAGTTGGGCCCTAGACATCGCTTCGGAGAAAACCTCAGGAAGTGTTATAAGCTTATTGTTTATGGCACAGGTAGGTTTTGCGGCAGTATTTTCTCTGATAGGAGGTATTGTAGCGGATATTTATGGTTTGAAAATAATATTTTATATATTATCCGCTATATGCATGACAGCTACGATTATTGTATTTTTTATACCAAATAAGACAAGTGAATCATAGACTGCAAGTTGCTATATTTTTCTAGTATCCAAATCTACTAGTTCAATTTTGTAACCATCAGGATCCTCTATAAACGCTATATGCGTTGTACCATGTTTCATTGGACCAGGTTTTCTTGGTATTTTTGCACCAGATTTTTCTAAATCTTCGCATACTTTGTAAATATCCTTTACACCTAATGCAATATGTCCATACCCAGAGCCCAGATCGTAAGGCTCAACTTGATCCCAATTATGAGTTAGCTCCACGACAGCATGCGTATCTTCCGATCCGTATCCTACAAAAACATTTGTAAATCGGCCACCTGGAAAGTCTTTTTTTCTTAATAGTTTCATGCCAAGTAACCGTGTATAGAAGTCTATAGATCTTTCTATGTCTAGTACCCTTATCATTGTATGTAGCATTTTGAATTGTTTATCATCACTCATTTTATCACTTCCTATGATTTATATATTATCATCATATAAAAAAACATTTTAATTGCAAATTCTAATTATTCTAAAGAATAAGCTCTATACTTCTTAGTTTAAATTTTTTTTATTTTACATAGCTTGCAATAAATATATATAATTAAATTTCATAAAAATGGAGGGAACTATGGATAACGCTATATGGGCAATTTGGTATGATTTGCCGGATCAAGATAATACCGATTATTTCAACTGGATGCATAATGATTATTTGCCTTCAATACAACAAAAACCTGGTTGTTTGTGGGCTGCTCATTACAAAGCTGGCGGTAAAGAAGGCGATGGCATGAAAAATATCAGGGATAATTTACCTAGGGCAGATGATAAAGATATTGGTCACGGAACTCAGTATTTACAGTTAATTGGATCTGCCGAAGTAGCAACATTAACTGGTAGCAATACTTTTATAAATGATAAAGATACAGTTTCTCATAAAATGCTTAATAGAAGAATAGGTTCTAGAGCTTGTTTATTTCAAGTTATATCTAGAGTTGACGGGCCAGAAACTATAAAAAGAATACCAGCGACAACACCTGGTCCTGTTATACAAATGGGTAGTTTCAGAACTAAAACTATTGCAGATGAATTTGATGTTTGCTCTTGGTATACTCAACATAGGCTGCCAGCAATTGCAAGATTGCCAGGATGCATTGCTGCAAGAACAATGCTTTGTGCAGCTGGGTGGGCAAAATTTTCTGTTATGTACGAATTTACTTCTTTAGAAGATAGGCAAAAGAATTTTGAAGAGAAACACGAAGCACTTGGATTGACGGATGATAAATGGACTCATAGAATACATAATTATACAATCCATGCACCTGGATCTCCTACAGTTGCAGAAAGAATATGGCCTTCCGTAAAATAAGAAAAATACTCGTATAGAGAGGTGTGTTATGATTTATAATTATATTATTGTTGGAGGAGGATCTGCGGGTTCCGTTCTGGCGAATAGGTTGTCTGCCATATCAAAAAATAATGTATTGCTCATAGAAGCTGGTCCAGACACGCCCCCAGGAAATGTTCCGTCAGTTATTCTTGATACTTATCCCGGAACAGCTTATTTGGATAAAAGGTTCCATTGGGGGGATTTAAAGGTATCAACCGAAGTTGTTCCTCACAATGATCCTGACAACAATAATGTTCCTCTTAGAAAATATGAACAAGCCAGAGTCTTGGGTGGAGGCTCGTCAATTAATGGACAGGTTGCTAATAGGGGTGCGCCAAATGATTACAGTATATGGGAAGAGAGGGGTGCAAAAGACTGGAATTGGGATAAAGTTTTACCATACTTTAAAAAAGTTGAAAGAGATATGGATTTTGAAGGTCCTTTGCATGGCAATTCGGGCAGGATACCAGTATCTAGAACTTTTCCAGAATTATGGAATGGCCATGTTAAAGCAACTGCCGACGCCTTTAAGAAAAATGGATTTAAATACTTAGAAGACCAAAATGGAAAATTTGAAGATGGGTATTTTCCAGTAACTGGGTCTCATGTCTACGAGAGAAGAGTGTCGGCTGCCGTTGGTTATCTTGATTCAACAACTCGTCACAGGAATAATCTTACTATCATGACGGATACACATGTTACAAGATTGATTTTTGATGGAATGAAGTGTTTGGGTGTAGCTGCTGAAAACAAAGGTAAAGAAACGGAATATATGGCAAAAGAAGTTATATTATCATCTGGAGCTATACACTCGCCAACACATCTATTAAGATCTGGAATAGGACCTTCGATGGACTTAAAAGATTTAGGCATAGATGTAAAATTAAATTTACCGGGGGTAGGGCAAAGGTTGATGGATCATCCTTCGGTAAATGTTGCGTCTTATATAAAGCCTGATGCAAGGGTTAACGATTATACAAGAAGGCACTTACTTTTAGGCTTAAGATATACATCTGGCCTAGAAAATGTACCTCAAGGAGATATGTATGTTGCTGTTTGTTCAAAAACAGCATGGCATAATATAGGTAATCAAATTGCATCTCTGATTATCTTTGTGAATAGAACTTATTCAGAAAGCGGTAAGGTAAAACTAACCTCCGTTGATCCTAGGGTTGAGCCGCAAGTTCAATTTAATCTTCTATCAGATGAAAGAGACTTATCCAGACTAATGGACGCTTTCAGGAAAATGGTTATTATACAAAAATCAAAAGAATTAAAGGTGGCAACTAAAGACGTCTTTGCAGCTGTATACGGAGAAAAGGTAAGGCAGGTTGGCCAAGTTAATATTAAAAATAAGATTTTAACAAATCTATTTTCAAAATTATTGGACGGACCAGATGTTCTTAGAAAGGCTTTGTTGAAAAAATTTGTTATTGAAGCTCCAGATTTAGGTCTTCTTATGGAAGACGATAATGTTCTGGCTAATTTTATAAAAAAATCTGCAGTTGGTGTATGGCATGCATCTTGTACTTGCAGAATGGGACGTTCGGATGATTCAATGGCTGTTACCGATAACTTTGGTCGAGTTCACGGTATCGAAGGCTTAAGAGTTATTGATGCATCAATATTTCCGATTGTACCATGTGCAAATCTGAATTTTCCAACAATGATGACAGCCGAGAAGATTGCAGACGATATACTAAATGGTAATTAGATTGTATGTTATAATTTACTTGCCAGCCATTTGAATGAAGCCGGGGCCCAATCATCAAAGTATTTAAATGCACAGTGACCTGCATCCGGATATATTCTAACCTCTTTACCTGTTACAGGTCCATTTTCAAGTATATAATATATATTTCCTATAGGTGCTAAATGGTCTTTCTTACCATTTATCATTAGGAGTGGTTGGGTGATTTTATCTATTATTCCAAGTTTTGATAATGACCATTTCTCAAAAATTTCTTTTTCTTTCTCAACAGACCAACTTGGGAACGCTGGAGGATCACCAATTTTTCCAAACACGTGTTGAGCTCTTTGATTCCTTGCTTCAACAAAAGCATTTAATTCACCTTCATTCATTTCATATCCGAATGGATGTCCTGCATTAGCAACGACTGCCTTTACTTTCTCTGGATATGTGCCAGCTAATTGCATAACCGAATAGCCTCCTCTGCTTATTCCAAAAGCACCAATCCTTCCTTCGTCAATATCATCCCTTGATCCAAGATAATCTATAGCTGCCATCCAAGCTTTAACTGATTCGGGGTCCCATGGGAATGGATTTTCACCAGTACCAGGGCCGTCCATTACAAGAGCCGCCATTCCATTTTTTACGGCATATTCTGAAGCCCATCCTCTATCTTCTTTAAACATATCTGCACCACACATTATAAGTACAGCGGGAAGCTTTGTAGTTGATTTTGGTGTACGGAAGTGGCATCTAATACTTTTTCCTTGGCACTCTATATCTATAATCTCAGTCTCAGGTGACGTATAATTACAGGCTTTTCGATAAACTCTTGCGCATTCTGCGCTAACAATAGATTTATTTTTAGTAATTTCTCCTGGATATCTTGCAATTGAATAGTATGTTTTTGCTATTAGGAATTCTTTACACGCTTCATCAATTTTATTTTTTTCTAGTAATTTGTCTCCAATATCTTCATGCTTTAACCCTGCTTCTTTCCAGATTGGAATCCAAACATCTTCCGTAGTTGCGGTTATGGTTTTGACCACTGATTCAAGTTCTTCTAGATTATCAAGCATGGGTATCCAGCGTCTATAGAATCCACCATGTTCAACTACAAACGGGTTTTCGCTAGCGGAGAATCCAATTTCATTTTTCATTTTACTTTTTCTCTCATTTATAGGCTGACTATAATAAATATAGATTTATTATTTTATAATAACTAGTATATTTTTTTAATATAGATAAAATAGCACTATATAATAAAGTTAAATTATACATGGGGGAGATTTTAATGAGAGCAGCAGTTATTGGCCTTGGTTGGTGGGGAAAACAAATTATAGAATGTCTTTCTAATAGTAAAAAGATAAACATAACTCATGGCGTTGATCCTTATGCAGATCAATCCTCAGATTTTTTTATAAAACATAATGTTGACGTGTCAAAAAATTTTGATGAAGTGATTAATAATAATAATATAGATGCTGTTATATTAGCTACTCCGAATAAATATCATGAAGAACAAGTTGTAAATGCAGCTAAAAAAGGGAAACAGGTTTTTTGCGAGAAACCTCTGGCTTTAAGTATTGAAAGTGCAAGAAAAATGGCTAAAGCTTGCGATGAAGCAGGAATAATATTAGGTTTAGGGCATGAGCGAAGATGGGAACCGGCGATGATTGAAGTAAAGGATATGCTTCAGAAAAACATTCTTGGTAAGATACTTCACTTGGAAAGCAATTTTAGCCATGATTTGTTTACAAAGATTGATAAAGATAATTGGAGGCTTGATCCTAATTCAGCTCCTGCAGGTGGAATGACGGCATTAGGAATCCATCTTACAGATTTCTTTGTATCTTTTGTTGGTTCAGCTAGTGAAGTGTTTGCAAAGTCAGGATCTATGGTATTTTCCCATCCGAAAAAGGATACTTTATCAGTCAATATTAGGTTTAAAAATAACATAACAGCAACTATGGCTGTACTAATTTCAACTCCATTTTATGGAAGATTTACAATATTTGGCGAGAAGGGTTGGGTAGAGGTAAGGGAGATATCTAATGTTGATTTTGATGATCCCGCTGAATTAGTATTCTGTGATCATAATGGAAAAAGAACTACCAAAGAATATGCGGTTGTTAATACAGTTAAAATGAATTTTGAAGAATGGGCCGATGCAATAAATGGTAAATGTGAATATAGAATAAAGATTCATGAAATTATATCGAATATTGAAATTCTGGATGCAATTATTGAATCCGCAAATACAGAAGAAATTGTACATATAAGTTAGATGAATAGGGGGTAATCATGAATGTTAATAAGCATAATACTTTAGATAATCTTTCTGACGAAAAACTGGTAGAGTTATATAAAAAAATGTTGCTTATTAGAAAATGTGAAGAGCATTTGAGTAGCGCAACAAAAGAAGGTGCATTTCCCGGAGCTGTGCACCTCTACATTGGACAAGAGGCTATTGCAGTAAGCATGTGTGATCATCTAACTGAAGATGATTGGATATCAAGCACACACCGTGGACATGGACATTTTATTGCAAAAGGTGGTGATGTTAATACAATGATGGCTGAAATATACGGGAAGGCAACCGGTATATGCAATGGAAAAGGGGGCTCTATGCATGTGGCTGATTTCAAGAAAGGAATCATGGGAGCCAATGGCGTAGTTGGAGGTGGTATGGGATTGGCTATAGGTGCAGCTTTAGCTGCTTCTATGGATAAAAAAAATAAAGTCTCAGTAGTATTTTTTGGTGATGGTGCTGCAAATCAGGGTGTTTTAATGGAGGCAATGAACGTTTCTTCTTTGTGGAAATTACCTCTTATCTTTGTTTGTGAGAATAATCAATATTCAGAATTTACTCATACTAGCGAGGTAACTTCTGGCAAAATAGTTGATCGTGCTAAGCCTTTTGGAATTCCAACTTTAGAAGTTGATGGGAATAATTTTATAGAAATGTGGCAAGCATCTGCACAGGCCGTCTTACGAGCAAGGAACAATCAAGGTCCAACGTTTATAGAAGCTCATACATATAGGCAAAGAGGGCATGTTGAATTCGAATATTCTTTTTTGTCTAGGACATATCGTGACCAAGATGAGGTCAATAAATGGTTGGCAAATGATAAGGATCCTTTGCTAAGGTTTGAACAATATTTATTTGATAATTCTATCATTGATAATCAAAAAACTGAGGCTTTGAATAATGAGGTAGATTCTGTAGTAAAAGAATCTGTATCTTTCGCTGTGAATAGCCCTTTGCCTGATCTAAGTAGCGCTTTTAATAATATGATAGCATAGAGGAGTTTGTACTATGTCTAGAATGAGAATGATGCCTGCAATTAATTCAGCTCTTATAGAAGAGATGGATAGAGATAAAAAAGTAATTTTATATGGTGAAGATGCTGGTATATCGCTTTTAGGTCAAACCACTGGATTACAGGAACGTTTTGGAAAAGATAGGGTTAGGGATACTCCTATCTGCGAAAACATAATGACAGGCATGGCAGTTGGAGCTGCTGCGGCTGGTTATAGACCAATATGTCATTTATTGTATGGTAATTTTATTTACACAGGCTTTGATTCTATTGCAAATCAAGCAGCGAAATTAAAGTATATGACAGGAGGACAAATTACTCTTCCAATTGTCTACATGGCCGTGATAGGTGGGGGGCGTTCTGCTGCTGCCCAGCATTCTGACACTCCTTATCCCGCGTTAATGAATTTAGGTGGAATCAAAGTAGTTGTGCCTTCAAGCGCAAGAAGTGCAAAAGGTCTATTAAAAGCTGCAATTCGAGATGATAATCCAGTATTTTATTTAACCGCAGGGAGTAGCGGAAAGCCTGAAGAGGTTCCTGATGATGATTTTATTTTACCAATTGGTAAGGCAGAAATATTAAGAGAGGGGAATGATATAACTATTGTTGCGATTGGCCCCATGGTTTTAAAGGCTGTCGAAGCTTCCTTGGTGCTTGAAAAAATAGGAATTCATGCTGAGGTAATTGACCTTTTATCTTTGTTACCGATAGATGAAGAAACTATAATTAACTCGGTAAAGAAAACAGGTAGACTTGTAATTGTTGATGAGGCAAGAGATGTATGCAGTGCTGCGAGTCATATTGCAGCAATAGCTGCTGACAAGGCGTTTAATAGCTTAAAATCTCCTGTAAAAAGAGTAACGGTTGATAATTTGGCTATTCCTTATTCTCCAATTCTAGAAGACCAAGTTATTCCAAATGTTGAAAATATTGTGAATACAGTTAGAGAATTAATTTAATAAAGAAATTTAAGGATAACATTAATGAGCACAATATTGAAGTTACCGCGAGTCGGTATGAATATGGAAGAAGGAACAATAGTAGAATGGTTTGTTAAGCCTGGTAAGAAATTTTTAGAAGGTGACAAGTTATATGCGCTAGAAACTGATAAAACTACTGCTGAGATTGAAGCTCCAATATCAGGTACATTGGAAGAAATATTAGCTAAAGATGGAGAAGACGTTACTGTTGGAGACCCTATCTGTATTGTTAAAGAATAATTATATATTATTTTTTTAATTTTCTTTTTCTTTATCTAAGGTATTGGATAACAAGAAACAAACAATCATTTAATGATTAGTTAGGACTTCTTTTGTTTAATTTAAACTTTCTATTTGGGCATTTTCAAGAAACTATTAAATTAGGTTTCCCGATTATAGTAGCACGTACATCAATACTCTTAATGGTAACGATAGACGCGATGATGACGGGCTGGGCAGGCGCAGATGAGCTTGCTTATTTGGGTATTGGTTTGGCTCCTGGATTAACTTTAATGATTATTTCTATCGGCGCATTGCAAGCTACTGTTGTTCTATCATCACAAGCAGTTGGTTCGAATAATATACATCAAATAGGTGGGGTATGGAGAGTAAGTTTATTACATAGTATAATTTTTTCAATTATTGCAATTATTTGCACGCTTTATGTTGAACAATTATTTCTTATTACAGGGCAAGATGCTGTTGTATCGAAAGAAGGCGCAAAAGTTGCAATCGTTTTTGCGTTTGGAATACCTGGAATGTTGTTGTTTGTGTCAACAAATTTAATCCTAGAATCTCTAGGTTACCCTAAAGTGGCTATGTGTATTATGTTGGTAGCCAATGGATTGAACATAATCTTAAATGGTATCTTTGTTTTATCGTGGGGTAATTATTTTAATTTAGGTGGAGCTTACGAAGCTGTTTTAGTATCTTCTTCCATAAGATGGGCTGTTTTCTTGGCGGCATTTATTTATTTAATCTGGATGTCAAATAAAAATAAAAATAAATATAATATTATTGTGCCATTAAATATGTGGATTAAACAATTAATATCCATAAACGATCCAATTACGAAAAAATTTAGAAAAATATCATTACCCATGTCTTTTACGCAGGCTGTTGAAAGCGTAGCTTTTGGGGTTATGGTTTTTATAGCAGGATTATTCGGAACAAATGCATTAGCTGCCCACCAGGCATGTTTTACTATAATGAGTCTTGTGTATATGCTGGCTATTGGCATGGCAGGGGCTACATCCATAAGGGTAGGTAAAGCTGTAGGTATGCAGAATATTAAAAATACTCAAGTTTCAGGATTTGTTGGTCTAATTGTTGCAGCTTTTTTAACGTTACCATTTACATTTTTTGCTGTATTTTATCCGGAGACTATTGCAAGAATATTTTTTATTGATATAGAAATAATTAATCTTACTGCTCAAGTTTTAATCATAATTGGTTGTTTGGCAGTATTTGATGGAATGATGGCGGTTACATTAGGTGCATTGAGAGGAACTGGAGATGTTTGGATGCCTTGTGTTATGCAATCAATAGCTTTCTGGTTAATAGGATTACCTATAGCATACTACTTATCGGTTAATCTGGAATATGGTATAATTGGATTGTGGTATGGCTTAGGTTCTGGAATATTTATTTCGTTATTGCTATTGGTCCCACGTTTTTATATGATTTCTTCAAAGCCAATAGTTAGATTATAATTTCTTATGGAGTATTTATTTAATGGAATTTCCAGTAATTGATTCACATCATCATGTGTGGATGAAAAAAGACCTAGATTGGTTAAATGGTGAATTACAACCAAGAATATTTGGTGATTACACAGCTATTAAAAAAGATTATTCTATAGACGAATATATTGACGATGTGATCCCTTATGATGTTGTTAAATCAGTGTATATTCAATGTAATTGGCCTGAAGATAAATGCGAAGAAGAAGCGTTATATATAGACGAATGCTTCAATGCATCTGGATGGCCTTCTGCTTTTATTGGATTTTGTGATTTATTAGACCCCAAAGCTAATAATATGTTAGAAAAATTACTTGCCTACCCTCTAACAAGAGGCATTCGCATGCAACTTCATTGGCATAAAAATAAAGATTATGCGTTCGCCTCACGAGATAATATTATGGAGGATAAGGTTTTTAATAAGAATTTAGAATTTTTAGCAAAAAATCAGTTAGTTTTTGAACTGCAAATATTTGAAAATCAGGTTGATCAGGCAATTATACTTGCAAATAGATTTCCTGAAATTAATTTTATTTTACAACATGCTGGTATGCCTCATGATGACACCAAAGAGGGTACAGAGAGATGGCTTAATTTTATGAGAAAGTTGGCTCCAATTTCGAATATATATATAAAGCTATCAGGTCTAGGAACATTCATTCATAAAAATGATACTAGTCATATAAAGTTCATTGTTGAATCTGTTTTAAGTATTTTCAGCTCTAATCGTTGTTTATTTGGCTCTAATTTTCCAATTGAAAAAATATGGTGTAACTATGGAGAGTTAATTAATTCATATAAAGATGCAACTAAAGATCTACAATTAATAGATAAAAAAAATATATTCTATAACACTGCTGAAAAATTATATCGACTGGGTTGATTGTACTTCTCTTGTAACCGCACGCTCTCTGATAGGATAGTGTATTGATGCAGCAAATAAACCAAGAAAAATAGAAATTCCCCACATTAGGTTATAATTACCAGAAATATCATAAAGGTAACCGCCTAGCCAAGAACTAGTAAAGCCCCCAATTTGATGGCTTAGAAAAACAATACCATATAACATGGACATATAACGGACTCCAAAGAACGCAGCCACTAATCCGCTTGTAAGAGGTACGGTTCCAAGCCAGAGCAATCCTAAGGTGAATGTAAATATCAGTGTGGAAATAGGTGTGATTGGAAGGGCGACATAGATTATGAAAACTATAGATCTTAATGAATAAAAATAAACAAGTGCCTTGCTCTTTTCCATATGATCGCCAATTTTTCCAGCTATGATAACACCAAATATATTTGCTAAGCCAACTAAAGCAAGGGCAGTTGTGGCAACAGAGGAATCAAAGGATAGGTCTGATAAATATGCTGGTAAATGGGTTACAATAAAGTTCACATGAAAACCGCAAATAAAGAATCCTATTGTTAAAAGTATGAAATTTCTATGAGTCATAGCTTCCTTTAAAGCCTCCATAATAGATTGAGAATTCTCAACCTGTTCATTCCTTGGCTGTGTTATAGATTTACCTCTCATACCATAAGCAAAAGGTACAATTATTGATGCCAGAATAACCATGGTTAATAGAGCTATAGACCAGCTATAGTCTTGAATTAATTTTCCTGCCATTGGTATTGCGGCGAACATGCCAATTGACCCTCCCATAGACGCTAATCCAAGTGCCGTTCCTCTTTTATTTTTTGGTACAGCACGACCTATAGCTCCAAGTATTACAGTAAAACCAAGTCCAGATAATCCTATTCCAACTAATATCCCTCCAAATAGCAGGTTTGTTTCATTGTCTGCCATTGCTATTAGGTAAAGACCTATGGAATAAAATATAGCACCAGTTAATACTACTTTAGCTGTACCATATCTATCAGAAATTGCCCCAGTAAAGGGAGCACAAACACCCCATAATAAATTTACAAGACCAATAGTAAGGGCAAAGCTCTCTCGCCCTAGATTGAGATCTAAACTTATAGGCTCTAGGAAAAGACCGAACGATTGTCTTATGCCAACAGCTATCGCTAATATAATTCCACCTGATATTATTTTTACATGCAAAGAGCTTATTCTCATTTTATTTTTATCTCATTCAGGTTTATTTTTTCTTGCGTAAATTTATTTGTGTCACTTCTATACACGCGCCGGTAAGCGTTAAAGTTCCATTTATCATTTATTTTGTAGATTTCATATTTGTTATAAGAGGTTTGTTTTTCTTTCTTGTTAATTTTAGAGCTTGAAGGTGTTCCAAAGCATGGAATAATTGAATTTTTTGTTTTAAGGTACGTTATAGAATCTCTATGAAGATGACCGTGAAGTAATAATTCAATATTGTAATCATCTAATAATTTAATAAGTTCATTATTATCTAAAAGACCTTTGTAATTAAAAGGACCAATTTTGTGGATTGGGTGATGAAGAATTAATATCTTAAAATAATTTTTTTTAGATAGATAAATTAATATATCTTCTAGGTTTTTTAATTGATCTTTTCCAATCTTACCATAACACATAAATGGCATAGTGGGTATGGCACTGGACAATCCAATCAATGCAATATCATTTCTAATTTTGAGATAAGGGAAGGGGTTTTTCTTTGACTTAAAATAATTTAATAATACCGTGTCGGTCCCAATATGGTCTTTCCAATGAAAAATTGATTTATCAAAATCTATTTTTATATAAGAATCATGATTTCCTGGAACAACAGATATATTCTCTGGAATACTAATTTTTTTTAATATTTTAGAAGCATTGATATATTCGTCTTCTAAGGATAAATTTATTAGATCACCGCTGACAATCAAATGATCACTACCTTGTTTTTTTAAATCATTTATAAGGTCTTTAATTATATTATCGTTATGATTATTTTTTCTATTAAGATGCCAATTAATAAATCCAATGATACGTTTATTAAATAATTCTTTGTATTTTGGTGTTTTTATAATTGGTAAATGGAGATCTGATATATGTGATATAGTATATTTTAACATTTATGTTCTCTAGTAGCGTTTAAAATCAATAGTTTTTTATTAAATATTTTTGATGATATTCTTCAGCTAACCAAAAATTTTCTTCTTCATAGAGAATTGTAGCAATCGGAAGTTGGTATCTTTTTGTATTTTCAATATTGATAATTATATTTCTAATTATATTTAAATGATTTTCATTAACGCTAAAAATACATGACCTGTATTGGGATCCTATATCAGGTCCTTGTCTATTTACTTGCGTAGGGTCATGAATTTCCCAAAATACATTTAATAATTTTTCAACTGATATATCGTCTTCGTTAAATTCTACTTTAACAACTTCTGCATGTCCCGTTAGCCCGTAACACACCTCTTTATATGTTGGGTTTTCGCTTTGTCCGCCTGCGTAGCCAACAGACGTTGCGCTTACTCCTTTTGTATTAAAGAATATTTTTTCTACATGCCAAAAACAGCCAGCACCAAAGAGTATTTTTTCCATAACGCTTAATCCTTATTATTCTCTATTTACAAATTAAGTCTCTATCATGCTTTAATGAAAAATCTACATCTGGTCCGTGAGCTATAATCCCATGAGGATTAATTGTTTCATGACTACCGTAATAGTGTAATTTACTGTATTCAATATCAACAGTTTCTTTAACTCCAGGAAACTGGTAAAGTTCTCTGGTATACCCTGAAAGATTTGGATATTCACTTAATTTCTTCTTATTACATTTAAAATGCCCGTGATAAACACTATCAAATCTAAATAATGTTGGCACCAACCGCCAGTCCGATTCTGTAATAACATTACCTAGCAAGTATCTATTCTTTGATAAAATATCTTCCAAGTAATCTAGGCCATTAAAAAGTATTGTAACCGCTTCATCGTAAGCATCTTGCGTTGTTGAGAATCCAGATTTATAAACGCCGTTATTAATATTATTATATATATAATCATTCATTTTATCTATTTTTGATCTGTATTCTATTGGATAATAGTCCCCCTCTAAAGCATCCACATCATCGAACGATGAGTTAAGCATCCTTATTATATCAGCAGATTCATTATTAACTATGGTCGATTTCTTTTTATCCCATAGTATGGGAACCGTTGACCTTCCTTCATATGATGGATCTACTTGCAAGTAGATTTCATATAAGTACTTTTTGTTATTTATCTTATCCGGTATAACCCCTAAACCTTTTTCAAACGTCCAGCCTTTAGATTTCATTAGTGCATTTACTGATGAAATTGTAATAATATTTTCTAAGCCTTTTACGGCTCTATATATAAGAGCTCTATGAGCCCAAGGGCAAGCAAGAGATACATATAAATGATACCGATCTTTCTCTGCTATGAATCCCCCTGCACCTGTTGGTCCTGGGTTACCGTCTTTAGTAATCCAATTTCTAAATGTTGAAGGTTTTCTGATATACCGACCATTTGTTGCTTTAGTATTATACCATTGATCGATCCATTTTCCGTCTTTTATATAACCCATAGTTATCCTGCTGTTATTAAATTATAGTAATTATAGAAAATATAAACTATTTGTTCTAAAATAACCAGTTATCTGTACAAAGATAAATTTTTAGAAATATTGAGTATATTTATGAATAATTATAATAATCTTACTATTAAAAAAGAAGAGAAAAAGGAGGATCCTTTGATTAGAAACCTTCTGTCCTCTGCTTTTGGTCCAGGGAGGTTTGCAAAAACAGCTTACAGATTAAGAGAGAATACATTGCATCAGATAAACTTATCATTTGTTTGTTATATAGATGATCTATTAATCGGTTCAGTAAGGTACTGGACAATTTTATCCGATGACGATGAGGAATTACTTTTATTAGGTCCAGTAGCAATTGACCCTTCTTGCAGAGGCTATGGTATTGGTTATAAACTTATAAATGAAAGCATTAAACATTGCAAAAATGACGGACACTTAGTGTTGATCTTAATAGGAGATTTGGCTTATTATAAAAAATTAAATTTCTTTATCGCTCCACGCGGTCAAATTAAATTTCCTGGACCTGTTGATCCTCAAAGAATACTATACAATGACTTTGGAACAGGAAAATTTAATAAAATAATCGGTAATCTTAGGCCTTACATAAATAAGGTATAGGCTTATAATATTAACTTTATCTAGATAAGATAAAAAATGAAAATAGACCAACTACTTAAAGAAAATGGATCGGTTAAAACCAGCACAGAAAGTATTAGTGAAAAGTTTTTGATAGATAAAAATGGAAAATGGTTTTTTGAAGGATCTGAAATTAAAAGACAGCCTATGATTAAGTTGTTCTCACGATTTTTAAAATTAGAGGCTGATCAAAAATATTATATAATTACTCCATTTGAGAAAGTGTCTGTAAAAGTCATAGACGTCCCGTTTATTGTCAAATCAATGGAAGTTGTCGGTATTGAAGAAAATCAATCGATTACTATTATAACAAACGTTGATCATAATGTGGTTGTTGGGAAGGAATATCCTATAAGGTTTTCTATTAATCCTGGAAATAATGGAGTTATTCCATATGTTAAAGTAAATGATAAGTTGGAGGCGGTATTCTCGAGAATGCAAACGCTAGAAATAATTGATTTATGTGTAAATTTTAAAAGATCCTCTAGAAATACTATGGGTTTGTGGAGTGATAATTTTTTTGTTGCTCTGGAAGATAATAATTTTTAATAGATGGTGTTTTATAATGGATGATTTAACAAATATTATTGATAAATCTTTAAAAGATAAATTAAATAAAAACCTACCTAAATTTAATTCCATTTTTGAAAATAATAATGAATTAATAACAAGTAAACTAAATACTAAATATAATGGAAGAATATTTAAACATTCGGCAATCTTGTTAATTTTAAAGAAAATTAATGATCGTTATCACATAATACTCACCGTCCGCTCAAATGAAATGCCTAGTCACGCAGGACAAATTTCTTTTCCTGGCGGTAAAGTTGATCTCAAGGACAAGACGATAACAGATACAGCTATTAGAGAAGCCGGTGAAGAGATAGGAATTAAGAATCATGAATTAGAGATAATGGGATATCTTGATATTTGCATGACAGGCACAGATTATCTAATTGCACCCGTTATTGCTTTATCGAATGATAAATTTGAACCAATTATAGATAAGAGAGAGGTTAGCTCTATATTTACAATACCTCTATCCTTTATAAATAATACAAATAATCTTGAATTACATGCCAAAGTATTTAAGGGTGTTAAGAGGGAATTTTTTGTCTATAATTATATGGACTACGTTATATGGGGTGCAACGGCAAGGATTTTAAAAGATTTTAACGAAAAGGTTTTGACTTAATGTTTAAAATTATAATTTTACATTTGTTATTGGCAGTACTTCCTTTGTTTTCATACATTGTTTATTTGTACCTAAGGTACCAAAATATTAATATTAGTAGATTTGATAAAAAAACTACATACATACTCATTGTTTCGGGTCTGCTTTCGGCAATTGTACTCTTTTATACCACTGCGTTAATTTATGGATCAGATGCAAACAGTACCTACACTCCACCATACATAGTAAACGGAAAAATTGTTTCCGGAGAAGTTAATGAATTTAATAATTAGTTTTATAGATTACAATACTCGATTAGAACTATGAATGATTTAAACAAGTATGAAATAGAGATCCCAAGTAATATTAGTTTTGATAAGTTATACGATATTGAACTAATCAAAATTATGAATATAATTTCTGATGCTGGTTATAAATCATGGATAGTAGGCGGTGCAGTTAGAAATATATTACTAAGATTACCGGTTAAAGATGTTGATATGGCGACTGATATGAAGCCAGATATATTAGGAAAAATTTTATCAGAATATAATATAAAATTTGTACCAACGGGAATAGATCACGGGACTATAACTGTTATTTTGAATAATAAGATATTTGAAGTAACCACGCTCAGAAGAGACTTATTAACTGACGGTAGAAGGGCTAAAGTATCATTTTTAGATGATATATATATTGATGCAAAACGAAGAGATTTTACAATTAACGCATTATATTTATCTTTCGATAGGAGGTTGTATGATCCTCTGAATTCTTATAAACATATTCTTGAAAAAAAATTATGTTTTATAGGAAATCCTGAAAATAGAATAAAAGAAGATGCGTTAAGAATATTAAGGTTTTTTAGAATAAATTCTCAATTGGAATTTTGTATTACTGACCAAGAAAGTTTGAATTCTTGTATAAAAAATAAATATCTATTAAGTAAATTATCTAGTGAACGCATTCAAAATGAGGTTATTTCTCTTTTGAATTCAAATAATCCAATACCAATTCTGAGAATTATGAGCAAGCATGGTATTTGTAATTCACTTGATTTGGATTTTACTAATTTAAACTATTTATCGAGATTTTTAGATATAGAGAAAGAGCTAGAACTTGATATTAATGTTTTTTTTAGGTTGTATATATTACTCGGAAGAATAGAAGACAAGAAATCTTTGTCAGAGAAAATCAAGATTCTAAAATTATCGAATGATAAAAAAAAATATTTATTAAGTTTAGTTCAAGAAAAGCCATTTTCATTAGACGTTAATAATTTAGATTTAAAAAGAATAATCTATAATATGGGAAAAAGTTTAGCGCTTGATACATTGTTATTGGGATGGATTTTTGATAACAGAAAGACAACTAGTCTTTTATGGAAAAATCTCTATTTTAAGATTCATAACCAGGTAATGCTGAGTTTTCCGTTACACGGTAAAGATTTGATTAATATTGGTTTTCCCGCGGGTAAATATTTAGGTGAAGTTCTCTCTAATTTAGAAAATTATTGGATAAATAAAAATTTTGAGCCAACCAAAGACAATTTATTAAAAGAGGCTAATAAATATTCTAAGGCCACTTAACAACAGGAGGTAATGATGAAAGAATTGATTCTACATTGCCACCAGTAGATAAACCAAATTTTGTACCTCTGTCATAAAGTAAATTGAATTCCACATAACGGCCACGCCTGATTAATTGTTCTTCTCTATTTTCCTCGGTCCATTCTTTTTCATAATTATTAAAAACTATCTTTGGGTACACGTCTAAAAAATTGTTGCCCACGGATTTAATGAATAGAAAATCAGTATCAATATTGTTAGAACATAAATTATCAAAAAATATACCTCCAACGCCACGAATTTCATTTCTATGTTTTAAATAAAAATATTCATCACACCACTTTTTAAATTTACCATAATTAGCAATTTTATGTTTATGGCATGATTTTTCCATAGCTTTATGAAATTCAACGGTGTCTTGATCTTCTTGTGTTCTTCTAATTTCTAGAACAGGAGTCAAATCTGCTCCCCCACCAAACCAATATCTGTCCGTCATAACCATTCTTGTATTAAAATGGACAGCTGGAATATTAGGATTCTTTGGATGCACTATAACTGATATACCTGTCGCCCAAAACTTTCCATTTAATATTTTAGAATTTTCATCTGAAGTAACATTGTTAGGAGAATCTCCATATACAGTTGATATATGTACGCCAACTTTTTCAAAAACTCTACCGCACATAATACTAGTTAGACCACCTCCACCCCCGTGTCTTTTCCATTTTTTTTGGATAAATTTCCCAGGCTTATAATTCTCATAAAGGTGCCCAGATTTATCCTCAATTTCTTCAAAAATTAAACAAAGGCTATCTCTTAGTTTCTTAAAAAAAACTTCAGTGTTATGTCGCTGTTGTTCTGTTTTTTTTAATAAGTCTTCGTGATATTGATTTACCATTTTATTTTTCGCTTATCTTAAAATATCGATTTGCCTTAAGGCTTCACTAGTAATTATCGCACTTGCAATTGCAACATTAAGTGACCTTAATCCTTTTTTCATGGGTATGGTTATTCTTTTCTGACATATGTGATGTACATTATCAGGTACACCCTCGCTTTCACGACCCATAATCAGTATATCATTTGCATCAAAACTATACTCAAGATAAGAGTGATCAGTTTTTGTTGTCGCTAAGACAAGATTTTTTGTATGATCCTTAGACCATTCTAAAAATGCGTTCCAAGATATATGCCTCTTAAATTGTAGCTCTTCTATGTAATCCATCCCACTTCTTTTTAACGACAGGTCATCGCTTCTGAATCCACAGGGTTCAATAATATGCAAATCTAAGCCAAAACAGGATACAAGTCTCATGATTGTACCAGTATTCTGTGGAATGTCAGGCTGATAGAGTGCTATTGAAAAGACATCCTTGATTTTAATTTGTTTCATCTTTAATAGTTCTTTAATAAATATTAATTTAAAACTATATTTTAATCCAATCAGACGAGAATGTGTTAAAAAATTTAAAAATAATGTATATTAAGTTGTAAAAATATTCTATCAATATATATATATTATATACATAAGTTAGTATCCGTTGGAGATAATATTTTCTTTTTTATGAGGTAAAAAATTGTCAGATAAAGAAACAAAAGAAACAAATAGAAGAGATTTTATATTTCTTGCAACTGGTGCAGTTGCAGCTGTTGGAGTTGCATCTGCAGCATGGCCGCTAATTCATCAAATGAATCCTGATTCAACAGCATTAGCTTTATCAACGATAGAGGTTGATGTAAGTGGTATGGAAGTCGGTCAGTCCATTACTGTAAAATGGAGAGGAAAGCCAGTTTTTATTAGAAGAAGAACTCGTGATGAAATTAATCTTGCTAGAAGTGTTTCTTTAGATGACCTACCTGATGGGCTTGCTCGTAATAATAATGCTGCAAACACAGCAATAGCTACCGATGAAAATCGGTCTATAGAAGGCAAAGAAGAGTGGCTTGTTATGCTTGGAGTTTGTACGCATTTAGGTTGTGTGCCGAAAGGGCAGTCAATTGGAGATGCACGCGGAGATTATGGAGGATGGTACTGTCCTTGTCATGGTTCACATTATGATACCGCAGGAAGGATCAGAAAAGGACCAGCCCCAACAAATCTTGATATACCACCTGCTATTTTCTTGAATGATAGTGTTATTAAAATTGGTTAAAATGTGAGAACTAAAACATGAGTAAAATATCTACATATGGAAAGAAGTATGAGCCTAAATCCGGTGTATCTCGTTGGTTTGATGAGAGGCTTCCTTTACCTAGGTTAATGCATAACAGTGTGAATGCCTTTCCAACACCTAGGAATTTAAATTACTGGTATACATTCGGTGGAGTTCTTACTTTTTGTTTAATCACCCAGATAATCACTGGCGTTGTGCTCTCAATGCATTATACGGCGAACTCAGAGTTAGCTTTTGGTTCTGTTGAGCATATTATGAGAAATGTGAACTATGGTTGGTTGATTCGATATATTCATGCAGTCGGGGCATCAATGTTCTTTTTAGCTGTATACGTTCATATATTTAGAGGTCTTTATTATGGATCGTACAAAGCCCCAAGGGAACTTTTATGGATATTGGGTGTAGTTATTTACCTACTGATGACAGCGACTGCATTTATGGGTTATGTTCTGCCATGGGGGCAAATGAGTTTTTGGGGTGCAACGGTAATAACCAATTTATTTTCTGCTATCCCAGTTGTCGGAGGTACAATTACTGAATGGTTATGGGGTGGTTTTGCAGTCGATAATTCGACCTTAAATAGATTTTTTAGTTTACATTATTTATTACCATTTATGATTTTTGGTGTGGTTATATTGCATATTTGGTCCTTACATGTAACGGGTAATAATAACCCTATAGGAATAAGTGTAAAAGATGAACAAGATACAATACCATTTAGTCCATACTATACCGTAAAGGATGCTTTTGCATTAGTATGTTTCTTGATATTATTTGCATGGTTTGTATTTTATAACCCTAATATACTAGGTCACTCAGACAACTATATTGAGGCGAACCCGTTGTCGACTCCCGCACACATTGTACCAGAATGGTATCTGTTACCTTTCTACGCTATATTAAGGGCTATTCCATCTAAAATAGGTGGTGTAATATTTATGTTTTCAGCTATAGCTATATTATTTTTACTACCATGGCTTGATACATCTAAAATTAGGTCAGCCACATTCAGACCTTTGTATAGACAGTTTTTCTGGATATTCTTAGCAAATTGCTTGGTTCTAGGTTATTTAGGATCTCAAAATCCTGAAGGTGGATATTTGATAGCTTCAAGAATTTGTACGGCTTATTACTTTATTCATTTTTTAGTTGTTTTTCCATTACTAGGTATAATAGAGACGCCAAAACCTTTGCCAGAAAGCATTACAAAATCTGTTCTTGAAAAAATAAAGACAAAAGAAATTGAAGAAAATAAATAGGAAGTGTGAGTTGTAATATGTGCAAATCAATTAATTTAAGTAAAACAAGACAATTAATTTTATCGTTATTAGGCATTTTTTTCTTAATCACTTCCTCAAGTACTTTCTCTATTGCGGCTGGAGAAGGTGTATCTAAAGTTAAAGAGCAAGATTGGACTTTCTCTGGTGTGTTTGGTTATTACGATCGTGCGGCATTGCAAAGAGGCTTTCAAGTCTACAAAGAAGTATGCTCATCATGCCACTCGATGAAATATGTTTACTATAGAAATTTAAGTGAGCCGGGCGGCCCCGGGTTTTCTGAAGATGAAGCTAAGGCAATTGCAGCAGAATTTACTGTTATTGATGGACCAGATGCTAGTGGAGATATGTTTGAGAGAAATGCTGTGCCTAGCGATAAATTTGTATCCCCGTATGATAATGAGGCCATGGCTCGTATGAGCAATGGCGGTGGTTTACCTCCTGATTTAAGTCTTATTGCTAAAGCCAGGTCTACTGAAAGAGGCTTTCCTATGTGGATCGTTGATCTGTTCACGGGATATCAGGAGCAGGGTGTTGATTATGTTTATGCTTTGTTGAATGGTTATAAAGATATGCCTAGTGATTTTCCTCTTCAGGATGGAATGAATTATAATAAATATTATCCTGGTAATCAAATTGCAATGTATAACCCTTTAAGCGTAGATATTGTTGAATATGCTGATGGAACAGAAGCAACTGTTGAAAATATGTCCAAAGATGTTGCTACATTTTTAATGTGGAGTGCTGAACCAAAATTAGAAGCAAGGAAGAAAATGGGATTTAAAGTTATTATTTTCTTATCTCTTTTGGCAGGATTATTATATTTTTCAAAGAAAAAAATATGGGCACGTTTAGACCATTAATTGAAGTATGGTATTAATCCTGTGTTTAATTTTTCTTGAGTAACAGGTTTAAACTTATGTTGGCTAAAAAAAAATCTGAAGTAAATATCAGTTACCTAAAAAATTTGATAAGATCTATTCATAACTATCCTAAACAAGGGGTGGTTTATAGGGATATAACTACGCTCATTAAAGACAAGGATGCTTTTCATCTACTTATTGATATGATTATAGAAAATACCAATAATGATGATATAGATGTTATAGTCGGCATAGAAGCAAGGGGATTTATAATTGGCTCTGCAATTGCATATAAAATGAAAAAAGGCTTTGTCCCAATTAGAAAGAAAAATAAACTACCATATAAAACAATTCACGAAGATTATGAATTAGAATATGGGATTGATACTTTAGAAATTCATACCGATTCAATAATTTTAGGACAGAAAATTTTATTAATTGATGATTTGTTAGCGACAGGCGGAACAACAATAGCTGCTGCAAAACTCATCAATAAACTTGGCGGGGATATAAAAATTATTTCTTATATTATTGAATTATTAGAACTAAATGGAAGGAAGCTGTTAACAGAGTATTGTCATGATATAAGGTCTTTAATCCAGTATTAATTAGAAAATCTAAAATGCATTATATCCCCATCTTTAACAATATATTCTTTTCCTTCAAGTCTCATCTTTCCTGATTCGCGGGCATGCAACTCCCCGTTGAATGAGATAAAATCATCATAGGATATTGTTTCCGCTCTAATGAAACCTTTTTCAAAGTCAGTATGTATTGCTCCTGCAGCTTTTGGTGCGATTGTTTCGCTTGGGATTGTCCATGCCCTAGTTTCTTGCTCTCCTGAAGTAAAGTAAGTAATTAAATCTAGTTGTGAATACCCTGCTTTAATTAATCTATTTAATCCTGCCTCGGCCAATCCCATGCTTTGTAAATATTCTACTTTATCACTTTCAGATAGCAGTGAAATCTCAGCTTCTATGGCAGCACTAATGATAACAACCTCAACATGATTATCATTTGCGTAGTTAATTACTTTATCAGAGAGTGTATTACCGGTTGATGTTGATTCTTCTTCAACATTACAAATGTATAAAAGAGGTTTAGATGTTAGTAAATTAAATTCTTTATATATAGGTTCTAGGTCCGTCGATATCTCCATGCTTCTCGCTGGGTTACCATCGTTCAGAAAAGCAAGTAGTGATTTAATGAAATCAAATCTAATTAAAGCATCTTTATCCGATGATCTTATTTTCTTTTCAAGAGAGGACGCTCTATTCTCGAGGTTCTGTATATCGGCTAATAACAATTCTGTCTCTATAATTTCAATATCTGATAGTGGATCTAATTTTCCTTCTACATGGGTTATATCTGGGTCTTCAAAGCATCTTATAACATGAGCTATTGCATCGGTTTCTCTGATATTTGATAGGAATTTATTCCCAAGACCTTCGCCTTTTGAGGCGCCTTTAACAAGCCCTGCAATATCTACGAAATTAATTTTTGCAGGTATAATATTTTTAGATTTAGAAATTTTAGATAACTCAGTTAACCGTAAATCTGGTACTGTAACTTCTCCAATATTTGGCTCAATAGTGCAGAAAGGATAGTTTGCAGCTTGCGCGTTAGCAGTTTGCGTTAAAGCATTGAAAAGCGTTGATTTCCCCACATTAGGTAATCCAATTATTCCACATTTAAAACCCATGATCTCTACTCTTGTTCATTGTTCATTGTTCATTGTTCATTGTTCATTGTTCATTGTTCATTATATTTTTAATTTTAGTTAGTATATTTATTTTCTTAGTTGAATTTTGAATTTCTATAATTTTTTTATCTTCTTTTTTAAATACTAACTTTTCAATATCTTGTGTAATTTCATTCAATTTGATGTTTACTAATTTTAATTCATCGTCATTAAAATTACTTAACACATAATTGCTAACTAAATTCTTGTCTCCTGGGTGGTCTATGCCAATTCTAATTCTTGTAAAATCTTTTCCTACACAATTAATTATTGATTTTAGTCCATTGTGACCAGCGCTACCACCACCGATTTTCAATTTTATACGACCTACCGGTATATCAAGCTCATCATGAAATACATAAATATCATCAATATCAATTTTATAAAATTTTTTGGCAGCTTGAACCGAAACACCAGAATTATTCATGTAGGTTTGGGGTTGTAATAATACAACTTTCCCTCCATTGATGGTACCTTCTTGTATCGTAGCTTTGAAAGCTTTCTTCTTACTACTAAATTTATAAAATTCAGCAATATTATCAGTTGCTATAAAGCCTATATTATGTCTATTTTTAATATATTTTTGTTCTGGATTGCCTAAGCCAACTAATAATTTCATAATAATTCTTATAGAGAATTAGCTATCTTCTTCGCTACTGGTATCTTTGTCTTCAGAATTAGCTGTTTCATCTTCCTTTTCATCATCTTGGTTTTCGGTTAAACCAGCTGGCGCAGCAATAGTTGCTATGGTAAAGTCTCTATCTGTTATTACAGGAGTTACTCCATCAGGTAATTTTACTGCAGATATATGAATAGAATCTCCCATTTCTGCCACAGATAGATCAACATCAAAGCTGCTAGGAATTTGATCCGATGGACATAGACATTCTATTGAGTGTCTTACTATATTTAATACGCCGCCTTTTTTAATGCCAGGGGACACATCTTCGTTAGAGAAAATGACGCTAATTTCTACTGTTACTTTTGAATCTTTTGATAAAAGTAGAAAGTCTACATGCATCGGTGTATCTTTTACTGGATGTAATTGAATATCTTTAGGTATTACCCTTGTTTTTTTTCCGTCTATAGTAATGTCGTACAATGAATTAAGAAATCTACCTGTTTGATACAAACGTGCAATAGTTTTTGTTTCTACCATTATAGTTTGAGGGCTTGAACCTTCGCCATATATTATTGCAGGTGTTTGACCTATTCTTCTTGTTGCTCTTGCTTCTCCAGTTCCAGTTAATGGTCTAATACTTGCAATTAATTCTTGAATGTCTGACATAATTTTGTATTCCAATATTTTATAATTTTTATGTATTCTTTATGTTTATATATGGCTTATAACCCTGCTTTATAAATATAACAATCTATAATTAAGGTAAATTAAAAAAAATAAATTAATATACTCTAAATAAATAAACTAGATACCGATTCTTCCCCAGATGTCCTTGCAATTGCTTCACCTAATAATTCTGCTATGGACAGTATTTTAATATTTGGTGCATTCCTAATATCATCGTTATTTTTACAAATCGTATTTGTTATTACAAGCCTACTTAATTTTGATTTTACAATTCTTTCTACTGCTTGCCCAGAAAGCACACCGTGTGTTATATAAGCTGAAACGTCTGTTGCTCCTTGGTTGAGAAGTTCTGCTGCTGCATTACATAACGTACCGCCAGAATCAACTATATCATCAACTAATATGCAGGATCGGCCTGATACGTCTCCAATAATATTCATTACTTCAGATTGTCCAGGTTTATCTCTTCTCTTATCTACAATTGCAAGTGGTGCACCACCAATTCTTTCAGCTATTAATCTTGCTCTAACTACCCCTCCAACATCAGGTGAAATAACAGTAACATTTCGAGTGTCAAAATTTTCTTTTATATCTTTAACTATAACTGGTGCAGCAAATAAATTATCGGTTGGTATATCAAAGAATCCTTGAATTTGTCCAGCGTGTAAATCTATTGTCAAAACCCTATCCGCTCCAGCATTTGTAATTATGTTGGATACTAGTTTCGCAGATATTGGCGTTCTTCCTGACGATCTTCTATCTTGTCTTGCATAACCAAAATAAGGGAGAACGGCAGTTATACGTCTTGCTGAAGATCTTTTAAGGGCATCAATCAATATTAGAAGTTCCATAAGGTGATCATTTGCGGGATATGAAGTTGATTGAATAACAAAAACATCTTCACCTCTTACATTTTCTAAGATCTCCACAAAGATTTCCATATCAGCAAATCTTTTTACATTGCATTTGGTCAAGGGAGTATTTAAATATGATGATATTTCTTCTGCTAGTGCTAGATTTGAATTTCCTGCAACGATTTTAATATTTTCTCTGCTTGAACCCATATTACTATAATTCCATTATTATCGTTATACATTGCTAATAAGATATAGATTGTTGTACACTAAAATTATGTATTAATATAGATATATTCATAATTAAATCTAGTGTTATAATAATGATATAACAGATATTTGCCTTCCATAATCAACTTCATTATTATGGCAGGATCTTCTGTAAGAGAAAAATTCTTTACTATCCTGGTAAGTGCAATAATCTAATAAATCAATTTTAGATAGAAGCAAATTGTATAGTTTTTTTTTACAATATTTAGTTAAATCAAAATAAATTTTACCACTATCCGCACGGATGAATAATTCTTCATTATAAGGGTTTAAGTCAATAAAATATTTTTTGAACTCTTCGCCAACTTCATAAGATCTTTGTTGTATAGATGGGCCAATTGCAGCAATCATAGTCCGTGTATTACCTCCAATTGAAATCATTTTTTTGATGGTATTTTCAATTACACCTGTTGACGCGCCTTTCCATCCAGCATGAATTGCGCCTATTACTTGATTCTTTGTATCCATTATTAATATTGGAACACAGTCTGCTGTGAGTATTCCGAGTCCAATATTTCTGGATGAAGTGACCATCGCATCTGCTACAATATTTTTATCATGGCTATGTTTGATAACTACACATTTATTCGAGTGTCCTTGTTTTGTGACTATTAATTTTGTTTCTTTCAAATTAAATTTTTCTGCAACAAAAGTTCTATTTTTTTTGATTATATTTTTATTGTCATTTGAATTATAGCTACAGTTAAGACTTGAATATAGACCCTTAGAAAATCCATTGTACCTTGTAAAGAATAAATGCTGACACATTGCATCTTGCTTTAATAGAGAAGAAGTTATCATAATATTTTTACCTAACTACCAAACGGCTCAATATTTAGAATTTTATTATTTGTTATCGCTATTACCTTGAAGATTGACCCCATTTCTTCTTTATCAATTAACTTATGTAATTGTCCTAATATTATTGCGGGATCTAATTTTGGGTTTTTTTTAATTAATGATTGAGCTCTTTCTCTAATACCTAATTTTAATAAAAAATCTCGCATTTCCATTGGTCCATGATACGAGATATCTAAATCTTTACAGATTTGGTAGAATGCATTGAAATTAACATAGGATGTGATGTCATCATTACCCGGATTATTAAAAATTGATGTAAATTTATGTTTGGACATTGCCTGCAAAGTATCACCATAACCATCTTTTGTTTTAGCGTAGTCAATAATTAACATTATACCATTATTTTTCTTGATTTTATTGCATAAAGTAAGAAATATCTCTTTTTGGTAGGCAGAGTATTCGTATATTTTTAAATTACGACCCTTCAAAGGTAACTCAAGTTTAAGGGCATTATAGTTGGAGATAATTTTTGTAGTTAAAAAAAAATCTCCTTTTTCATTAATATCTACAAACCTTTCGTTCCACTTAAAATCATTTGAAATGAATTGCCTAGTAGGTAATGCGTCAAAGAATTCATTTGCAATAATTATAGATGGATGGTCAGGAATTTGATGAACATTTTTTAGTCTTGAAAATTTAAATGGAATATTTTTCTTTTGTTCTTCAAATAAGTTATTGTTAGTTTCTAAAGAATATAATTTTATTTGATTTATAAATTCAGTAAATCTGCTCGTAACTCTTAATATATCTGACATTAACGTCCCTTTTCCAGGTCCAAGCTCAACGACGGATATATTATTATTGTTTAATTTTTTCCAGCTATCAAATATCCATAATCCGATTATTTCTCCAAACATCTGACTTATTTCAGGTGCAGTTATAAAGTCACCAGACGAACCTATCGGGTTAGAGTTTATATAATAGCCATATTCAGAATCGTATAGACAGCATTCCATATAGTGTTCGATGGTCATAGGACCATTTACTTTTATTTCATTTGATATTTTAGTCTTTAATTCTTTGCTCATCTATTGAATAACTTTGATTTTTGTTATTTTTATATATAAATATGTTCCTGCTATCAACATTGGTATTGATAACAGCATGCCAGTTGTTAGGGGTCCTATTAGATAACCTATATGATTATCAGGCATCCTGAAGAATTCTATAAGAATTCTAAAAATACTATAATATATAAGAAATAATGAAGAAATTAACCCCGGGTATTCCAAAGAGCTATATTTATTTATTGATATTTTTAATATTAAAAAAAGTATTACCCCTTCCAATAGAGCTTCGTATAACTGTGTTGGATGCCTTGGAATCATATCCGTATGTGGAAATATCACACCCCATAGTAATGAGGTTTCATTTCCATATAATTCTCCGTTAATAAAATTAGCTATACGTCCAAAAAATAAACCAATCGGAGCTGCTGCAGCAATTAAATCTGTTAGCGTCAATAGGGAAAAAGATTTAATATGCGAATAAATTGCGCATGATAAAACAATTCCTAGCAATCCTCCGTGGAAAGACATTCCACCTTGCCAAATCTTAAATGCATCAAGGGGATAATTGGAATAATAATCTATATTATAAAACATAACGTAACCAAGTCTTCCTCCAATAATGATGCCCATTACAATCCACAATATTAAATCTTCAACTTTATCTAGAGAAATATTAATTTTATTATGATTTTTATTTTTGATGAGGCTTGATATATAAAACCAGCCTATGTAGATACCCAAAATATATGCAATTGCGTACCAATGTATCTTAATACCAATAATCTCAATTGCCACTGGGTTGATTATGGGAGACATTATGGCTGGTATAATCATATTATCTTTTATTTTATAATATCTTTAATTTCTTTAGTTCTTGTATTATATATAAATATATAAAGTAATGTTGTGTTTTTTTAAAATATTTGAAAGATTTGTTCATGGTTCAAACTACTTCTAAATTATTCGATGAGATTGCAAAGGTTCTAACTAGCACGGCTGGTGCCGCACAAGGGCTAAAATCAGAATTGGATGTTGTTATTAAAGCTCAATCTGAAAGATTATTAAATGACTTAGACGTTGTTCAGAGAGAAGAGTTTGACGCTCTTAAAACAATGCTAGTAAAATCAAGAGAGAAAAATGATATTTTAGAAGGTCGTATAAATGAACTAGAAAAATTGATAAAACACAATATTAAAAATCAAAAAGTAACGAAAAAAAATACAATCATCAAAGATAAATGAATTTAAATTTTTTTTAGTATAATGTTATAATCATCGGTGGATAATTCATTTTATTATCTTAATCTCTGTATAAATCCCTATCTGTAAATCAAAAATTAATAATTGAAGTTCTGAATGTAGTTAAGAATTAGAATTTTTTATTCTTTGTAAAAACTTATAAAAATAGGAACTGCAAATGAAATTATTAGAAGAAGGTTTTGATCGGATATTGCATCCTATCGATATAATAGAAGATATTGCGTCTATTCAATCGCTGCCTTTTAACCGAACTGCGGATGATGAAATTAGTATGTCTGTTTCTGGTAAGTGGTGTAATTATGAAATTAACTTTAATTGGCATGAGGATCTTGAGGGGCTACATCTAGCATGTATTTTTGATACAAAAATACCAAAGCATCGTTTAGAAGAAGTATTTAGGCTAACTGCAAAAATTAATGAGTTGCAGTGGTTTGGTCATTTTGATATCTGGTCAAGAGAACCTAAATTATTATTTAGATATAGCTTACTTTTGTCTGGAGGGGTAGAACCTAGTATAGGGCAATGCAAAGCCATGATGCAGCATGTCATCGAAGCTGCAGAGAAATACTATCCAAGCTTTCAGTATGTTATTTGGGGAGGAAATTCTGCTGAACAAGCGATCGAAAATGCTCTATTTGAAACTCTAGGTGAATCATGACTCTGAAATTAATCAAAAACTTGACAATTGTAGGGGCTGGTAAAATGGGCAAGGCTCTTATTTCTGGATGGCTTTCGAATGGTTTGTCAAGAGAAGAGCTAACAATTATAGGTCGAGATATTGAAGAAAGTTCAATTTTAATAAATACTTTTAAAATAAAACTTACTTCCTCTGAAGAAAAAAATATTAAATCTGATATATTAGTTTTAGCTGTTAAACCTCAGGTAATGCCAGATGTATTAAAAAAAATTAGCCCAATCATAGATTCAAATACCATTATTATATCTATTGCAGCAGGAATAACAATGGATTTTATGAGAAGTCATGTAGGCAATGAAAACAGAATTATTAGAGCAATGCCAAATACACCAGCAGCTATTGGTAAGGGTATGACAGTCTTATTTTCCGATAAGGAATTAAACAATGGTGAAAAAGGTTTTGTTACAGATCTTATGAGCTCTATCGGTAAAGTTAGTTGGATAAAAAAAGAAAATATTATGAATCTAGTTACAGCAATATCTGGTAGTGGTCCAGCCTATTTTTTTCATTTAACTGAATGTTTAATAAATATTGCAAAATCGGAAGGTCTGGATAAAGAATTGGCAGAAAAGTTAAGTATGGAAACATTTATTGGAGCAGCATCTTTAGCTGAAAAGTATAAAACAATGTCAATTGAAGAGCATAGAATAAATGTTACGTCTCCGGGTGGTACAACTGAGGCTGCATTGAATGAATTAATGTCACAAAATGCACTTCAGGATTTAATGTATAAGGCAGTAAAATCTGCTGTTGCGAGAGGTAACGCATTATCAGGAAAATAAAGTAATTGACCTTTCTAAAAAACCTTATATTTTTTATTAATAATAAGGAGTTTAAATTGTCTGCAACTAAAGCAAAATTAAATAAAATAATAAAAGCTACTCTAGATTTACTAAGAGACCATGAGCTAGATAACATAACATTTCTAATGATATCAAAAAAATGCACATTAGATGCTAATGATATTAAAAGATATTTTTTAGATATTGATTCAATTATTCATGCCTACTTTGATGATATTGATCTGCGAATGATAGACAGCTACTCATCAAATGTTACAGAAGAGACTGGAAAAGAAATAATATTCAATATTATTATGAGTAGATTGGACTTATTAAATGAAAATAAAATTTCTGTTAAAAGGCTAGTAAAGGGTAAATCTAATCTAAAAATTTCATTCTTTATTAGATCAACAAGAATACAAAAGTGGATATTGCAAGAGGCAAATATACATTCTATAGGATTTGAAAGAACGATTAATCAATATGGCTTAATGTATTTATATGCCAGAATAATAAACGTATGGCTAGAAGACAATGACCCAATGATGTCAAAAACTATGGCATTTCTTGATAAGAGCTTAACTAATGGTGAAAAATATATCCAAAATATGCAGATGCCAATCAAGGTAATCAATATTATGACAGCGATTGGGCGGCAATTTTTTGCTAACATCAAGAATAAAAAGGCTTAATTTAAAAATTTTGATTAATTAGCTTCATTATTTGAAATTAATAATGTAAAAAATATAATAATTTTATTTATTCAATCATAAATTATATTTATAGTTTATTTATATAAAAATATTGAATAAACATTACAATTTATTAAGAGGAATAACTTATGTCAACTGCATATTTTGATCAAAGAGATGGTTTTATATGGCTAAACGGAACTTTAGTGCCATGGGCTGATGCTAAATTGCATGTTCTGAGTCATGCTCTTCATTATGCCAGCGCAGTATTTGAGGGAGAAAGAGTATACGGTAAATCAATATATAAGTTAGAAGATCATACAGATAGACTATTTTATTCTGCTGAAGTAATGGATTTAAAAATTCCATATACAAAGAACGAAATTAATAAGGCGTGTAATTCAACGATAGTAGAGAATTCAATAGTGGATGGTTATGTCAGGCCAATTATTTGGAGAGGATCTGAAATGATGGGTGTTGCAGCGCAATCTACAAAAATCAATGTAGCCATCGCAACTTGGGAATGGCCTTCATATTTTGCTCCAGAAGAAAGACTCAAAGGTATTAGGCTAAATATTTCAAAATGGAAGAGACCTTCTCCAGACACAATACCGTGTGATACGAAAGCTGCTGGTTTATATATGATATGTACGTTATCAAAGCATGATGCAGAAAGACAAGGATATGCAGATTCATTAATGCTTGATTACAGAGGAAGAATAGCTGAGGCCACAGGGGCTAATATATTTTTTGTGTCAGGTAATGAGATTCATACTCCGCTTCCCGATTGTTTCTTGGATGGGATAACAAGACGAACTGTGATTTCTTTGGCAAAGAAGAGGGGATACAAGGTTGTAGAAAGAGCCATTCAACCAGATGAGATGAAAACTTTTACAGAATGTTTTTTAACAGGTACAGCCGTTGAGGTTACGCCTGTATCTGAAATAGATCAGTATAATTTTCATTCCGGTGAAATAACAAAGAATTTAATGGAAGATTATTTATTGGAAGTTAATGGCAAATAGATTACCATTTTTCTTTTGAAAGAAGGTCAGATTTTTTTGTCTTAACCCAGTCATTGTGGTCAGAATACTCTTCATTCTTCCAAATAGGTACTTCAGTTTTTAGGTAATCAATTATAAATTTATTAGCTTCAATTGACTGACTTCGATGTTCTGACGCTGTTATTATTAATACAATATTATCGCCAGGATAAAGCTTCCCATACCTATGAATAACAGTTGCTGTTATTATATCCCACCTATCCTTAGCTTCATTAATTATTTTTTCTATTTCTTTAACAGCCATCGTTTCGTAGCACTCAAGGGTCATAGAAATTAAGTTATCTTCTGGTCTAACTTTTCCTATAAAAGATACTACAGATCCTATATTGTCTGATAATATATCTATTGAATTAAGTTCATTTGATATATTAAAGTCTTCTTTTTGAATTTTAATCACCCTTAATCACCCACCTGTTACTGGAGGGAAAAAAGCTATTTCCTTCGCATTCTCTATATTATAGGAATAATCTTGTAATTCTAAATCAATGGCAGCTTTTACTAATTCTCTATTTCTAAATACTTCTGCAAAATCTTCATCTTCTGATATCAACCAATTTATTAGGTCTCCTAAAGTTTTTACACTCATTGGGATATCTATGTTTTCTTCGTCTTTTCCTAATATTTCCTTAACCCATGCAAAATACTTTAATTTCATGTTTTTAGCTCTTTTGTTATAAAAATAATAGATTTGTTGATATATTGATATAAAGTTATAATTGTTAAAGTTGCAGTTATCCATAGTATTATTTGGTTAATATATGTAATATTTTTAATTAATTCAGGGAAGATTGATTGAGTGAAGAAACCAACTATTACGATCATTTGTAATGCAGTTTTCCATTTTGATAAATGAATTACCGTGATTTCAAAATTATAGTGCGATAAGAATTCTCTCATTGCCATAATGATAATTTCTCTTGCAATAATAATTAGAACTGCATAAATGCTATAACCATTTATGGTTTGGTCGCTTATAAATAAAATAAATACCATAATTATAAGCAATTTATCAGCTATAGGATCTAATATTTTACCTAATAGAGATTCAAGTGAAAACTTTCTTGCTATATATCCATCTAGAAAATCTGTAATTGATGCGTATGTAAATAGAAAAAATGCAATTAATTTACTATTTTCAGTGGGATTGATAAAACATATTGTTATAAATAATATGGATATAATTCTGGTATAAGTTAATATATTTGGAATTAGTAGAATATCTTTTTTCATTTATATTATTCCTTTCTATAATCTATCTTCATGGAAGTACGAATAGATTTCCTTAGCCATTCTCTGGCTTATGCCCGTAACTTGTAAAAGATCTTCATGAGAAGCTTTCTCTAATGATTTTATAGTTCCAAAATATTTTAATAATTCTTTTTTTCTTTTTGGTCCAATATTTTGGATTGAATCTAGTGACGATGAGCTAATCGCTATTCTTCTCCTTATTCTATTACTACCAATTGCAAAACGATGAGCCTCATCTCTTAACCTTTGTAAAAAGAATAATACAGGATCATTCTTTTTTAATCTAAAAGCTTTTTTATTCTTCATGTAAAAATGTTCGGGTCCAGTGTTGCGAATAAAGTTCTTTGCTATGGCAATAACATCGATATCACTAATTCCAAGTTCATCTAGTACATTATAAGTAATATTTAATTGACCTAACCCGCCATCAATTATAATTAGATCGGGGTATTGTTCCGATCCATTATTTGATGATATTTTTCCAAGCCTTCTTTCTAATACCTCTTTCATCATAGCATAATCATCGCCCGGTTTCATATCTTGTGATTTAATATTAAACTTCCTGTAATTACTTTTTTGAAAGCCATCTTCCCCTGCAACCACCATGCAACCGACTGCATATTGTCCTTGAATGTGACTGTTGTCATATATTTCAATTCTCTTGGGTATCTTTCTTAGGTTAAATATATCCTTCATTTCTGCTAGTAGTTTTTTTTGCGTTTTTGATTCTAATAATTTTCTATCTAGAGATTCTTTTGCATTTAAACTCGCATGTTTTACAATTTTATATTTTTCACCTTTTTTTGGAACTGATATATTTATTTTCTTTTTTTCTTTAATTGATAACGCGTCGCATAATATATTTTGATTAATAATATTATTGGGCAATAAAATAACTTCAGGGCAGGGATGAGTGGTATAAAATTGAGCTAAAAATGCATCAAGAATGAGGTCTGTACTTATATCATTATCGGCTCTTGGGAAGTATTCTTTATTTCCCCAGTTTTGGCCAGCTCTAAAGAAAAATACTTGAATGCAAAATACTCCATCTTTTCCATATATTCCAAAAATATCAGCATTTACTAGAAATTTAGAGTTAATTATTTGTTTGGATTGAATTTGTGATATCGCTTCTAGTCTATCTCTCAATATAGCAGCACCTTCATAATCAAGAGATTTTGATAGTTCTTGCATTTCTTGGTAGATGGTATTTGTTATTTCCTCAGTTTTACCGTTTAGGAAAAGATTTAATCCATCAACTAGCTTTTTGTATTCAGTCGGTTTAATCTCTTCTGTACATGGAGCTGAACATCGTTTTATTTGGTAAAGGAGGCAAGGCCTAGAGCGATTATTGAATACATTATCTGTGCATGTTCTTAACAGGAAAGCTTTTTGGAATGCATTTATGCTTTTGTTAACAGAGCTAGCGGATGTAAATGGGCCATAATAATCTCCTTTGTAAATATTTTTACCTCTGTGTTTCATTAACCTTGGAGCTTTGTGTTCTTTATTAATGAGGATCTTTAAAAAAGACTTATCATCTCTCATAAGAATATTAAATGGGGGTTTATATTTTTTTATTAAATTTGCTTCGAGTAACAAAGCTTCGGTTTCAGACTTTGTTATTATGAATTCCATCTTGTTGGTTTGCGATATCATTCGTTTTATTCTGTTGGACTGACTGTTTATGTTTGTATAGCTTTTTACCCTTTTTTTTAAATTTTTTGCTTTTCCAATATAGAGGATATTATTGTCAATATTTATCATTCTATAAACACCGGGAGAAGATGTTAAAATTTTAGCATAGCTATTTATTACCTCTTTCCCTTTTTCTAAATTGTGAGGAATGCTAAAGTTTTTTATGTTTTCTTGTTCTTCTTTTAATTCAATTTTATTCATTTTTACAAATTAATATCAAAGTTATTATTAGTTAATTAGCAAGATGTTGACCGGAATCTATTGCAATCATTTGCCCTGTGACTGATGTTGTATTTAGGATAAATTTTATCGCGTCATTAATATCGGATAGTTTGGGTGTTTTTTTTAAGAGAGTTGACAGAACTTCCTCATCAAAATCTTCTTTACTTTGTTTTTTATTCATGAGAATTGGTCCTGGACCAATAGCATTTACTCTAATAAGTGGACTATAGGCTTGAGCTAGAGTTTGTGTTACTCCCCATAACCCAAATTTACTGATTGTATAACTTAAGTGAGATGGATTTAATTTTAAAACTCTTTGATCTATAATATTGATTATGTTGTTATCTTCACCTTCAGTGACTTGTTCAGAAAAATATTTAGAGAGCATAACTGGAGCTCTTAGATTTATATTGATATGATTGTTAAAACTATCATTATTTACGCTAAAAGCATTGTCTTCTTCAAAAAGTGATGCACAATTTATTAAAGCATTAACTTTACCCATTTTATTATTAATAATAGGAAATATATTATCTACATCATCAATATCATTAAGGTTTGCTTTTACAACATCAGCGACATGACCGTCTTTAATTATTTGCTCAGCTAATTCATTAGCTTCTTTATCTGAATTGTTATAATGAATTACAATATTCCATGAGTTTTTAGCTAAATCTGATGCAATTGATTTACCTATTCTTTTAGCTGCTCCTGTTATTAACACTGTTTTATTATTTATCATCTATATAGAAATCCTAATATAATTATTGGTTTAATCTATCTTTATATTAGGAATTAGCAAAGCAGAATTATTAATGTTTTTTATTTTATCCCTAATTTGCGCTGCTTTTTCAAATTCAAGATTTGACGCAGCTTTATACATTTCTTCTTCTAAAAGCTTAATATCATAAGTAGTAGCTTTTTCATCATATAGATTATCATTTAAGTCTAATTGGCCAGAGTCTTTTTTGTTAATACTGTCTGATGCATCGCTTATATTTTTTTTAATTCCTAGAGGGGTTATATTATTTTCTTTATTATAGTCTTCTTGTCTTTTTCTCCTCCTGTCAGTCTCTTCAATAGACCGCTTAATAGACCCCGTAATTTTATCAGCATATAGTATTACTCTGCCGTCTATGTTTCTAGCAGCTCTGCCGATTGTTTGTGTTATGGAGGTCTCTGATCTTAAGAACCCCTCCTTATCAGCATCTAATATTGCAACCAATGAGCACTCAGGAATGTCCAAGCCTTCTCGGAGTAGATTTATTCCTATCAAGACATCGAATGTTCCTAGCCTAAGATCTCTAATTATTTCTATTCTCTCCAATGTATCAATATCAGAATGAAGGTATCTAACTTTTATATCTTGTTCATGCATATATTCTGTTAAATCCTCTGCCATTCTTTTTGTTAGAACGGTGACTAGAACTCTTTGGTTTTTCTTAACAATCAATCTGCATTCGCCTATTAGATCTTCTACTTGATTTTTAACTGGACGTATTTCTGTCATAGGGTCTACAAGGCCGGTAGGCCTAATTATCTGTTCGCTAAAAACTCCTATTGTTTTATTTAATTCCCATTTCCCTGGAGTTGCAGATACAAATACACTTGACGATCTCATTGAATCCCATTCTTCAAATTTAAGAGGTCTATTGTCTAAGCAGGAAGGTAACCTAAATCCATATTCCGATAGATTAGTTTTTCTACTAAAATCTCCCTTGTACATACCGCCTAACTGAGGAATAGTTACATGACTTTCATCAACAAAAATTATTGCATTTTTTGAGATATATTCAAATAATGTTGGAGGAGGAGCCCCTATTTTCCTTCCATTTAAATATCTTGAGTAATTTTCTATTCCAGGACAAGTGCCTGTAGCTTCTATCATTTCAATATCAAATAATGTTCTTTGCTCAAGTCGTTGGGCTTCTAATAATTTATTTTGTTTGTTAAATTGATTTAATCTGTCAATTAAATCACTCTTAATATTTTTTATTGCTTTTTGAAGAGTTGGTCTTGGTGTAACATAATGTGAGTTTGCGAATATTTTAATCTTATCTAATTCTGCATAAAATTCTCCAGTCAGAGGATCAAATTCCGTCAGGCCGTCAACAATGTCTCCAAAGAACGATATTCTCCAGGCCCTATCTTCTGAGTGCGAAGGAAATAGTTCAACGCTGTCACCTCTGACTCTGAAAGTTCCTCTTGTAAAATCTATATCATTTCGAGAATATTGAAGATTAACTAATTCAGTAAGAAGGTTTCTCTGATTTTTTTTTACGTTTTTTTCAACTATTTGTGTCATTTCTGAGTAAGTGTCTAAAGAACCTATACCATAAATACAAGATACAGAGGCTACAATTATCACATCATTCCTTTCAATGAGAGATCTAGTTGCTGAATGCCTCATTCTATCTATTTGCTCATTAATGGATGCATCTTTTTCAATGTATGTATCTGATTTAGCTACATATGCTTCTGGCTGATAATAGTCATAATATGAAACGAAATATTCTACTGCATTATCTGGAAAGAATTGCTTAAATTCACTATAAAGTTGCGCAGCTAGAGTTTTGTTTGGAGCAAGTATAAGGGCAGATCTCTGAGTTTCTTCAATTACCTTTGCCATAGTGTATGTCTTGCCAGATCCAGTTACGCCTAGAAGGACTTGATCTCTTTCCATAGAATTTATTCCAGCAGAAATATTTGCAATAGCTTTGGGCTGATCTCCGGCTGGAGAAAATTCAGAAATTAATTTAAATTTTCTTTTAATCATTTTTTTAAAAATTGTATTATTTGTTTTATTTACTATATAAGTATGTTTATTATTTTGTCATATTTAAAGAATGAATTATATAATATTAATTACTAAATCAGAGGAAAAAAATGATTATTGTAATGGGCGAGTTTAAATTTAAAGCAGATAAAATGAATCAGATTAGACCTCATATGATTAATGTTATTAAGTCTAGCAATAATGAGGAGGGGTGTATTTCTTATGCATTTTCAGAATCAATTGAGTGCCCTGGTCTAATTAGAGTAGCTGAAAAATGGAAATCCTTCGAGGATCTTGATAAGCACTTTAAAACTGACCATATGAATAATTGGCGCGAAGCAGCTTCACTTGTCGGTGGTATTACCGATAGAGATGTGGCGGCTTATGAAATTAAATCAATAAAAGAACTATAGAATTTAAGGAGTAAAAAGATGTCTTTTTTATCAGATGCAGTTCAATCGATAAAACCATCCCCTACTATCGCTGTAACTCAAAAAGCAAGAGAGCTAAAGCTACAGGGAAGAAATATAATTGGCCTCGGAGCTGGTGAACCTGATTTTGACACTCCTGATAATATTAAAGAAGCTGCCATAGATGCAATAAATAGAGGCGAAACAAAATATACTGCAGTTGATGGAATACCTGAGTTAAAACAAGCAATTGTTAATAAATTTCAAAGAGAGAATAATGTTCTCTATAATATTGATCAAATATTTGTAGCCCCTGGAGGAAAGGCAATAATATTTAATGCTTTTATTTCAACTCTAAATAAAGGCGATGAAGTTTTAATTCCGGCTCCGTATTGGGTTTCGTATCCCGATATAACACTTCTTGCAGGTGGCACTCCTATTATTATCGAAACATCCCCAAAGTCAGATTATAAAATTACTGCGGAGCAATTAGAAAAATCTATAACACCAAAAACTAAATGGCTAATCTTTAACTCTCCATCAAATCCAAGTGGTGCCGCTTATACTAGGGAAGAGATTAAGAGTATTACGGATGTATTATTAAGGCATAAGCACGTTTGGCTATTAACGGATGATATTTACGAACACATAACATACGATGATTTTGAGTTTTCAACTCCAGTAGAAATTGAACCTTCTTTGATTGATAGAACCGTTACCCTAAATGGAGTTTCAAAGGCATATTCTATGACAGGTTGGAGGATTGGTTATTGTGGTGCTCCAGAAAAAATTATTAAGCCTATGAGAGCTATTCAATCCCAATCAACAACAAACCCTACTTCAATCAGCCAATGGGCTTCGGTTGAAGCTTTGGAAGGACCTCAGATATTAATTCCACAGTGGGTTAAAGTATTTAAGGAAAGACGTGACCTGGTAGTCGGCATGTTAAATCAAGCAGAAGGGATTAGTTGCCCGTTACCACAGGGAGCCTTCTATGTTTATCCAAGCTGTGATGGTTGTATTGGTAAAACGGCATCTAACGGAAGTGTGATTAAAAATGATGAAGATTTTGCTACCAATCTATTAGAACTGGAAGGAGTTGCAGTTGTGCACGGAGCTGCATTTGGGACTAGTCCATGTTTTAGGATATCGTACGCTACTTCAACTGAATTATTAGAAGATGCTTGTACTAGAATTATAAGATTTTGCGCAGGTCTCTCATAAAGAAAAAGCCAGATCAATGATCTGGCTTTAACTTTTATGTCTTATGGGAAAGACATTTTGGGTATTTATTTAAATATACACTAGGGAGGTATGTATAATTAAATTATTTACATATGTAATTGGGAGATATGCATATGTAAAAGCATGAAATTTTGTTTCATAAAAATATAATATATGTTTTATATTTTAGAATATACACATAGTAATGCATACTAGATATGCAAATAAAGCATATCTAGAAAGACCATCTTCTACCTTCTTCTACCAAGAATTCTCTTAAGATAGCCACTCTCTTTGATTTCTTTCTTTCTTCTGCGTAAGTCATGTAAGTATCTATTTCTGGAAGTTTTGAATTAAAGGGTATTCTAACTAATGCATTTGAGTTATTTACAAGATAGTCTGGCAGTAAAACAATTCCAATATGACTTATCGCTGCTAATAAAAGTCCATTTATATTATCTACTTTCAATATAGGTTTTGTTTTGTATTCTTTAGTAATACTCTCTAGCCAATTGATTTCTTTTAAATAATCTGGCGCTTGACCGTAAGATATAATTTTATGTCCTGGTAAATCCTCTATCCTATTTGGTGTACCATGCTCATTTAAATATTTTGCTGATGCGTACAAATGGAAATGCACAGTAAAAAGTTTTCTCTGTATAAGGTCTCCCTGTGAAGGTTTATGGAATCTTATGGCTATATCAGCTTCTCTCATCCCTAAATCTAATTCAGCGTCAGTTAGAGCTAGTTCAAGATTTATTTCATTAAATTCATCGGTAAATTTTTTCAATCTTGGTATTAACCAATTGACCCCAAGCCCTACAGTCGTTGTTAGCCTCAAATCGCCTGAAGGCTTGTCTTTACTATCATTAATAATGTTTTCTGTTGATTTTATAATACTGAGTATTTGTCTTGTATTTTTATAGACCAGCTCCCCTTGTTCTGTAAGCAACAAACCCCTCGCATGGCGATGAAATAATTCTATGCCCACTTCATTTTCAAGTGAGCTAATTTGTCTGCTAACTGCTGATTGGCTCAAATTCATTTCTTCACTTGCGTGCGTAAAGCTACCTGCATCCGCTACTATATGAAAAATTTTTAACCTTTCCCAATCCATTTTATAATACTCTCTATTTTTTATTTGATAAATAATGTTCAGCTTCAAGTGCTGCCATACAGCCCATTCCGGCTGCAGTTACTGCCTGTCTATAAATATCATCTGTAACATCTCCAGCTGCATATACTCCAGGTATATTAGTCGCAGTTGAATCAGGTTCTGTAATTATATAGCCGCTCTCCTTCATATCAATTTGGTTAACGAATAGCTCTGTTGAAGGTTTATGTCCAATTGCAATAAAGATTCCATCTATTTTTACCTGGTAATTTTCATTAGTTTTTATATTTCTAATTCTTGCGCCGGTGACACTGTAAGGATTAGAGCTACCTATTACTTCTTCTAGGACCGAGTCCCAAATGATATTAATTTTCTTATTAGACATAAGACGATTTTCAAGAATTTTTTCACATTTTAAGGTATCTCTTCTGTGAATAAGGGTTACAGAACTTGCGAAATTTGTTAAATATAAAGCTTCTTCTACAGCAGTATTTCCTCCTCCAATTACAATAACATTTTTCTCTTTATAAAAGAAAGCATCACAAGTTGCACAGGCAGAAACTCCATAGCCTTTAAATTTATCTTCTGACTCTATGCCTAGCCAGTTCGCTTGAGCTCCAGTGCAGATAATCAGACTCTCTGCTAGATATACTTCATTAGAATCACCGATTAATTTAAATGGATATTCATGTAAGCTGGCTAAATTAATATGGTCTTGGATGATATTCGTGCCAACACTTTCTGCTTGTAAACGCATCTGTTCCATTAGCCATGGTCCTTGTATTACATCTGAAAAACCTGGATAATTTTCAACATCTGTAGTTATTGTTAATTGACCACCTGGCTGTATGCCTTCAATTAAAATAGGTTCTAATAAAGCTCGAGCTGCATATATTGCAGCTGTATATCCTGCGGGACCAGAACCAATTATTATTACTTTAGATTTTTTCATAACTTTTTAAGCTTTCTACTATTTTTTTATATGGTTGTTATAATCAATAATTATTTCATTTGCTATTTCTTGTGTAGGATTAATTGCCTTATATGTCCATTCCTCAAGGTTGCCATTAAACCATTTTATAATACTTTTATTCTCAAGCTCTTTAAAAAAAATAACTAATTTTCTTGGTACACTTTTGATTCTTAGTTTCTTTTTAGGTAATTTATAAACATATATAGGCTTTCCTGTAGTAGCAGCTTCACTGATCATATTAATACTATCTGATGTTACTATAAAGAAATCTGAATTATTTAATATATCATTGTATGGATTATCATTTTGTCCATTCCAAACCCAATCATTTGTATCTTTAAAATAATTCTGAATAAAGTCTTTGGTTTTATTGTCTGTTCTTCTTGAGCATGTAATGATTAAGTTTGCTGAGTATTTTTTCTTAATTTTTGTTAAAGAAGTACATAATTCATTTGCTTCTTTTATCCCAAAATTAAAATGCTTACTTTTACCTCCAACCAAAATTCCAATTATTGGTTTTTTATAGTTATTTATAAAATTTTGATACTTGTTATTTATTTTATATTTCTCAATTTTATTAGGGGATGTTAATGTTGAAAACACGTTTCTTCTATTTAAATTATCATGCAACGGAGCCCAGACAAAATTAAATAGACCAATATGATATCCAGGATTTTTTAGATATATTGAATATATATTATTATCGATATTTAGAATTCTTTTTACAAGCCCAATGCTTTTGTGACCAGAAGCTATTATAATTTTCGGTAAAGTTTCTTTTTCTATTGTTTTGGTAATCTTAAAAAAAGAAATAATATTTTTAATAATTGTATTGTCAGTAACTTTGATTGTTTTATAATCTAACCCAAGTTTTTCTGCTATTCCCTCACACTGCACTGCGTCACCTGCATTTCCAGAATGCACTAACCAGCACTTTAATCCTTTTAAATTTGACATATATTCATAATAATTTTTTATAAAAGTAATAAGCTTTAAATTTATAATTAATAATCAACTGCAAGGACTTCATAACTTTTTCCACCACCTGGTGTTGCAACTTCTACACTATCGCCTTTAGCTTTACCCATTAGCGCTCTAGCTATAGGAGAGGTTATGGATAGCTTCCCTTTTGATACATCTGATTCAAACTCACCCACTATTTGATAGCTTGATTCTTCTTCTGTATCCTCGTCTATTAACTTAATTTTTGCACCAAATTTAATTGTGTCACCAGAAAGTTTTGAAATATCAATTACAGTTGCTCTAGATAATTTGTCTTCTAAGTCGCTAATCCGTCCTTCGTTTAGTGACTGCTGTTCTTTTGCAGCATGATACTCTGCATTTTCAGACAAATCTCCATGTTTTCTTGCTTCAGCAATCGCTTCAATAATTAAAGGTCTTTCGATTGTTTTTAATTTCTTTATTTCTTGTTGTAGGTCTTCGTAACCTAGTACAGTCATTGGTACTTTTTCCATTGATATCTTCCGGTAAATTTAAAATATGCAGTATAGTTTATGTTGATATAAAGTTTAAGTCCATACATAAATTATTTAAAGTAATCTTGTAAGGATTTTACTTCAGTTATTCCATTGCTTGTTTTCTTAATACCTCTTACTGCAGCTACAGCACCCGATATTGTGGTATAATATGGAATGCTGTTCATTAAAGCAGCTTGCCTTAGAGACTTTGAATCCGACAAAGCTTTTGAACCTTCTGTAGTATTAAATACTAACTGAATCTCTCCATTGGTCATTGCATCCACTATATGCGGTCTTCCTTCAAGTACTTTATTAATTTTACTTGTTTTGATTTTATTTTTTTCTAAGTAAGTTTGCGTCCCACCAGTAGCTACTATATTAAATCCAATTCTTCTAAGTTCTTTGATTGATTCTAAAATCAAAGGTTTATCAGAATCTTTTACTGATATAAATACAGTTCCTTTATTAGGTACTTTTGTACCGCTAGCTAGTTGACTTTTTGCGAAGGCGGTTCCGAAATCAGACGCTATACCCAGCACTTCGCCAGTAGAACGCATTTCTGGTCCCAATAGCACGTCTACACCATCAAATTTTGCAAATGGAAAAACCGCTTCTTTAATACCGATATGATTATATTTTGTTTTTTGTAAATTAAATTTTGATAATTTTATTCCTAATATTACTTTTGACGCTATTTTTGCTATTGGTATTCCTATTACCTTTGCTACAAAGGGTATTGTTCTGCTTGCTCTAGGATTTACTTCTATCACAAATATTTCATTACCTTTTATTGCAAATTGAATGTTAATGCACCCTATAATATTAAGCGCAAGGGCCATTGCTGTAGTTTGTATTTCTAATTTTTTAATCAGTTCATCGTCTAATGAATAGGGCGGCAATGTGCAGGCGCTATCCCCAGAATGAACTCCAGCTTCTTCAATATGCTCCATTACACCGCATATGAAAACATTTTTCCCATCTGATACGGCATCCACATCTACTTCTATGGCTTCTGATAAATAACTATCAAATAACAACGGATTTGTTAACAGTAATTGATCAATTTGTAGTTTTATATCATTTGGATGCTTAGATTTTATATGTCGCGGTATTAACTCAGGCAATGTATTTTGTATATATTCACGGTAATCATTTTCGTTTCTTAGAATAGCCATTGCACGCCCGCCCAATACATATGAAGGACGTATTATAATTGGAAAGCCAAGTTTTTTGATAATGCTTTCTGCATCAATAATTGCATTAGCAATACTATTTTTTGGTTGTTTCAGTTTAAGGTCTTGTATTAATTTTTGAAAACGTTCTCTGTCCTCTGCTAGATCAATTGCATCAGGAGAAGTACCTAAAATTTTAATTCCCATATTTGATAGGGAATTAGACAATCCAAGTGGGGTCTGTCCTCCAAATTGAACAATGACACCAAGAAGGTTTCCTTTGTCTTTTTCAATACGAATTACCTCATAGACATCTTCAGTGGTTAGTGGTTCGAAATATAATCTATCTGATGTATCGTAGTCAGTTGATACTGTTTCCGGGTTACAATTTATCATAATTGTTTCAATGTTAATTTCCCGTAGAGCAAAAGATGCATGGCAACAACAGTAATCAAATTCAATACCTTGTCCAATTCTATTTGGACCGCCTCCTAAAATAATAACCTTATCTTTATTGGTTGGTTTTGATTCGCAATCCATATCATTTAGAAGACTTGCTCCGTATGTTGAATACATATAAGCTGTTGGCGACATGAATTCTGCAGCACAAGTATCTACCCTTTTATAAACAGGGAAAACTGAAAGATTACTCCTATGATTTCTAACGTATTCTTCGCTCTCGTTGATTATTGAGGCAAGCCTAGCGTCAGAAAATCCCATAGCTTTTATTGACTGCATATTATATCTATCGTCAGGCAATCCAAATTTTTTAACTCTATCTTCAGCGTCAATAATTTCCTGTAATCTATCAATAAACCACGGATCCATTTTACAAGATTCATATATTTGTTGGTGAGTAACACCTAGTCTTAGTGCTTGTGCTACTTTTAGGATCCTATCGGGAGTCGGTTCTCCAAGTGCAGCCCTGACGATATTTTTATCTTGATCGTTACCTATATCATCAAATTCAATTGGGTCTAGTCCACTTAAACCAGTTTCAAGAGACCGCAATGCTTTTTGGAAGCTTTCGTTAAAAGTTCTTCCAATTGCCATTGCTTCACCAACGGATTTCATTGAGGTTGAAAGTAGTGGTTCTGCACCTGGAAACTTTTCAAATGCAAATCGAGGTATTTTAGTTACAACATAATCTATTGTTGGCTCGAATGATGCTGGTGTCTGTCCACCGGTAATATCATTTGCTAGCTCATCTAAAGTGTATCCAACTGCTAATTTGGTAGCTATTTTAGCAATAGGGAACCCTGTTGCCTTTGATGCCAAAGCAGAAGACCTGGATACCCTAGGGTTCATTTCAATTACAACTAACTCACCATTTTCTGGATTTACTGCGAATTGTACATTAGATCCGCCTGTTTCAACTCCAATTTTCCTTAACACTGCTATAGATGCATTTCTCATAATTTGATATTCTTTATCCGTTAGAGTTAATGCAGGAGCCACAGTGATGGAATCACCTGTATGAATCCCCATAGCATCAATATTTTCTATCGAACAAATGATAATGCAATTGTCATTCTTATCTCTAACAACCTCCATTTCATATTCTTTCCAACCTAGAACCGATTCTTCAATGAGAACTTGGCTTGTTGGAGATGCATCTAGGCCTCTTACTATTATTTTTATAAACTCTTCTTTGTTGTAGGCTATTCCTCCGCCAGTGCCCCCTAGTGTAAAAGAAGGTCTAATAATAACAGGAAGGCCAAGTATTTTTTGGGCATCTAATGCCTCAGACAAATTATGTGCTAAGATGGATTTTGGAGTTTTTAGGCCGATCTCTGCCATAGCTTCTTTAAATAACTTTCTATCTTCAGCCATATTAATTGCTTCTGCGGAAGCTCCTATCATTTCAACTCCATATTTATCCAGTACACCACTTTCTTGAAGGGAAAGTGTTGTATTCAAAGCGGTTTGGCCACCCATTGTTGGAAGGATAGCGTCTGGCCTCTCTTTTTTGATAATTTCTGTAACTATTTCAGGAGTAATTGGCTCTATATATGTCGCGTCAGCTAAATCCGGATCAGTCATGATAGTTGCTGGGTTTGAGTTTACTAGAATTACTCTATACCCCTCTTCTTTTAGAGCCTTAATTGATTGTGTCCCTGAATAGTCAAATTCACAAGCTTGGCCTATTACGATTGGTCCAGCACCAATAATTAATATAGATTTTATATCAGTTCTTTTTGGCATTTTTTGATCATCCAGCAAAAGAAAATAATTTATCTTTTTATAATATAAGTTAAGTTTTTTTTCTTTGTTTTTTTTCTTTGATGTTGTTAATAAATTTTTCGAATAAATAATGGCTGTCTTGGGGGCCAGGTGATGCTTCAGGGTGAAATTGTACAGAAAAAATAGGTTTACCTTTAATGGCAATTCCACAATTAGTACCATCAAATAATGATTTATGTGTTTCTATAACATTATCCGGCAACACATCATTATCTACAGTGAATCCATGGTTCATTGATGTGATCTCTACTTTTCTAGTTAAGCAATCTATTACAGGGTGATTTGCCCCATGATGACCGAAGACCATTTTTTTTGTTTTTGCACCCAATGCTAACGCTAATAATTGATGACCTAGACATATTCCTAATATAGGAATATTTTTTTCAATAATATCTTTTATTAAATTTATACTATATTTACTTGTTTCTGAAGGATCGCCAGGGCCGTTCGATAAGATTATTCCATCTGGATTGTAATTGTTAATGCTGTCGATATTCGTGTTTGCAGGAAATGTAACAACTTCACAATCAAGATTAGACAGTTCTCTTAATATATTTGACTTTACACCATAGTCGATTACAGCAATCCTATGAATTATTTTTTTATTAGAATAATATCCATTCCCCCACTCCCATAATTTTTGATTCCAAGTGTAAGAACTGCTACTAGTTGCATCAATTGCTAAATCTTTTCCTTCAATGCCATCCCAATCTTTTGCTATTTTCTGTAATTTTTCAAAATCAAATAAACAGTCTTTATCATGTGAAATTACAGCATTAAGCATACCTTCTTCTCGTATTTTCTTTGTAAGAGCTCTGGTATCAATCCCACTGATACCAATTATTCCAGATGACTTCATCCAGTCACCAAGATTTTTTTCCGATCTGTAATTTGAAGGTGTGGTTATTGCACTATGTATTATGGCTCCGGCCGCTTTATACTTTTTATTAGGATTAGCGGTTTCAATATCTTCTGTGTTTATGCCAACATTACCAATATGAGGAAATGTAAAGGTTATAATTTGATTTGAGTATGAGGGATCGGTGAGAATTTCTTGATAACCAGTAATAGACGTATTGAAACATATTTCTGCAGCAACAGTTCCGTATGCTCCACAACCTATTCCCTTGTATATTGTTCCGTCTGACAATACTATGACAGCATTGGAATCTGGCAAAGACCAATTTCTTGCTTTGTCAATTTTTTTTAAATGTATTACTCGTGTATTTTTCATAGTTTAAAATTTTATTTCATATTTCATTTATTATTGTATATATCATTTATTTGATAGAGTATTCAAATTCATCACCTGAATGATACTTTTCCAAAATAAATTTTATAAAAGTAATAAAAATTGTTATAATAGAAGAAAATATATCTATTTCACAAAATGTAAAGGTATCTAAATGTCGTTAAGAGAAATAATTAATAATAAATTGAAAGCTGCAATGCTTGCGAAGAAAAAAAGAGATATATCAACCTTAAGGTTGATTAATGCTGCTATTAAAGACAGAGATATTGAAGCAAGGACGGGCGGGGAGGACCAAGGTGTTGGTGATGACATAATACTTGGTATTTTATCAAAAATGATCAAACAAAGAAAAGAATCTTCTGAGATTTACAAAGAAAGTAATAGGTTGGATCTTTCTCAACAGGAAGACGAAGAGATAGTAATTATCTCTAAATTTCTTCCAGAGCAGTTATCGGAAAAAGAAATAAGTAGAATCTGTCAGGAAATAGTTAGAAAGACAAATTCATCTAGTATCAAAGATATGGGCTTGTGCATGAGTGAGCTTAAAAATAACTATTCGTCTCAAGTAGATTTTTCTATAGCAGGTAAGGTGCTTAAAGAACTTTTAATATAGAATAATCTTTTAAATATAAGATTTAGGAGTTTAGGTTAGATGGATAATTCTAGGATAGTTGATGAAATACGTAATAAAGTACAACTATCAGATGTAATAGGTAAATATATACAATGGGACAGAAGAAAGACCCAAGCTAGTAAGGGTGTATATTGGGCATCATGTCCTTTTCATTCAGAAAAAACAGCTTCTTTTAAGTTAGATAATGAAAAAGGGGTTTATCATTGCTTTGGATGTAAAGCTTCTGGTGATGTGTATAAATTTATAATGGATAAGGATGGTTTAAATTTTCCGGAGGCACTAGAAAAACTTTCGATTGTTGCTGGTATAGAGTTGCCGAAGAGTAGGTCTTTTGACCCTATAAAGGATAAAAAAAGACAAATTATATATGATATAATGGAAAAAGCATGCACCTTTTATCAAAGGGAATTAACCTCTAATAAAAATAGCAGGGCATATCAATATCTTCTTAAAAGAGAAATATCTAAAAACGAAGTTAATAAATTTAGAATAGGTTACGCTTCAGGAAAAAATGATCTGATGAAGCACTTGATTGGTATCGGGTATAATTATCAGCAGCTTACCTCCGCTGGACTAGTAGCAAAATCAGAAGACAGGAACGAATATTACGAAAGATTCCGTGATAGATTGGTTTTCCCAATTTGTGATCAATCAAATAAGGTTATTGCATTTGGCGGTAGAGATCTTTCTGATAAAGCTCAAGCTAAATATTTAAATTCTCCTGAAACTGATTTATTTATTAAGAAGAATATTATTTATAATTTCTACAATGCTAGAAAAGAAATTCAGCAAAATTCTAATTTATTAGTAGTTGAAGGATATATGGATGTTGTTGCTTTAGACAAGGTAGGCTTTAAATCTTCTGTTTCAACAATGGGAACTTCTTTTTCAGAAGAGCAATTAGATAATTTATGGAAAATATCAAAAAATCCAATATTGTGTTTTGACGGAGATGAAGCAGGATACAAAGCTGCCTTGAGATCTATTGCTATTGCTTTTATAAAATTGAAGCCAGGTTTTACTTTGGGTTATATATTCTTGCCCCCAGGAAAGGATCCTGATGATATGGTTCGTGACTCAGGAGCTGATATTATACAGAAATATATTGCTAAAACAGAACCTTTAATAGACGTTTTTTGGAATTCTAAAATCACTGATTTAACAACAGATAGCCCGGAACTAAGAGCAAAAGTTGATAATGATTTTGATGAATTAATTGCAACTATTACCGACAAGGGTATTCAAAGACACTATAAATCATTAATTCAAAAAAGGCTTTATAGTTTTTGGAATTCAAAAAATTATTTTAATTCACGTAAGCTATATGGCTCTGACAATAAAAAGCAAAAAAAAATTAGCAGAGAATTGCAGCAAAACTCTCTTGCAAGAGGAGATAAAAGTGTAATTCAAAAGAGAGAAAATTTAATTTTATTAGTAGCTATTAATCATCCTTTGCTTGTTAAAAGGAATGCTGATAAATTCTTGTCTTTTAATTTCACAAGGCCATCATTTGAAAAAATGAGAGAAAGAATTATTGATATTGTTTGTTTAGATGAAGATATCACTACTGACAAGGTAAGAAATAAATTATTAGAACAGGGTTTTCAAGAGGAGCTTAGAAAACTTGATGAATCAAAGATTATGGCTTTAGATTCCTTTGTATCAATAAAATCTGATATAAATGAAACTGAATTAGCTTGGAAGCATGTGATTGATTTACAGAAACGAACGCAGACAATAGAAAAAGATTTGAAAGAAGCTGAGATAGAATTTAGTAAATCTCCATCAGAAGACAATGCTATAAGGTTAGAAAACATAAGATTATCTCTGGAAAACACTAGTGGGAGAGAGGCGTTTATTACAGGTTATTCCAAAGGTGCAAATTCGAAAAGAGAAAATAAATCTCTTGATAAATGGTTAGATGCCAATAAAGATCGACTTCCTTAAAAATTTCAATTATATTCCATTCTGTATAGAAATCTTATAAAATAAGCACTACATATATTCTGAATACACTATAGAAAACATGTTAATTGAGGCGAATACTTATGGCCGTTAAGCAAAAAAAGTTACTAGAAAAAACAGGAAACGAAGAAAAACAAGATTCACCAGTACTTGATCTAACTGATAAATCTGTAAAAAGTTGGATTAGGTTAGGTAAAAAAAGAGGTTATGTTACATATGATGAGTTAAATGAAATTCTTCCTTCCAGTGAGGTTACGTCAGAGCAGATTGAAGATATAATGTCTATGTTTTCTGACATGGGTATTAATCTGATTGAAAGTGATGATGCCGAAGAGCAATCGGCTGCATCAGATTCAACTACCACCTCTAGTGTTCCGGTTGCTATAGACAAACCTGCCTCTACATCAATAGACCGTACTGATGATCCTGTCAGAATGTATTTAAGAGAAATGGGTACGGTTGAGTTATTGTCAAGAGAAGGTGAAATTGCAATAGCCAAAAGAATTGAGGCTGGAAGAGAGGCTATGATTCAAGGTTTGTGTGAAAGTCCTCTAACATTTCAGGCTATAATTGTTTGGAGAGACGAGTTAAATGAAGGTGATATTTTATTACGTGATATAATTGATTTAGAAGCTACATACACTGGTCCAGATTCAAAGGAATCGCTAGCCTTGGCTTCTGATGACAAGAAAGAAAATATAGATACAAAATCTAGTGATGAATCTCCTCTTGAAGAAGAGGAAACTGAAGAATCATTAAATCAGAAGATATTGAGTAATAATGAAGAGGAAGCAGATGACGATGATGCTGATAATAACGTTTCCTTAGCTGCAATGGAAGCCGAGCTATTTGATCAAGTCACCGCTAGATTTAATAAAATAGCCCAAGAATATAATAAATTAGTAAAATTACAGGTTGAGCACAAAGACGATATATTAAATAATAAGAAATTATCATCAGTGGACCAAAGAAAATTTGTTAGATTAAAAGCGAATTTGGTCCAAGAAGTTAAGGAATTATCGCTAAATAACAACAGGATAGATGCTCTTGTTTTCCAGCTATACAGTATAAATAAGCGGTTAATGGTATTTGAGGGCAAGTTATTGCGATTGGGTGAGAGTTACGGTGTAAAGAGAGATGAATTTCTCAAGCAATATCAAGGAAATGAAATAGATTCAAATTGGGTTAGGAGAGTAAGTAGATTAACCGGTAAGGGCTGGAAAGAGTTAGTTCAAAAAGAAAGAAGCCAAATAAAAGAGCTAAGAGATGAGATTTATAATCTTGCTGATGAAGCTGGGCTAGAAATTAATGAATTTAGAAAAATTGCACAAATGGTGCAGAAAGGAGAGAGAGAAGCTCACGCAGCAAAAAAAGAAATGGTTGAAGCTAATTTGAGATTAGTTATATCAATCGCAAAAAAATATACTAACCGCGGTTTGCAGTTTTTAGATCTTATACAAGAAGGTAATATAGGGCTGATGAAAGCTGTTGAAAAATTTGAGTACAGAAGAGGTTATAAGTTTTCAACTTATGCAACTTGGTGGATTAGACAAGCAATCACAAGATCAATAGCCGATCAAGCAAGAACAATTCGTATCCCAGTTCATATGATTGAAACGATCAATAAAATAGTAAGGACTTCAAGACAAATGTTGCATGAGATAGGAAGGGAACCAACACCAGAAGAGTTAGCAGAAAAGCTTTCTATGCCTTTAGATAAAGTTAGAAAGGTTATGAAAATTGCGAAAGAACCTATTTCTCTTGAAACACCAGTTGGTGATGAAGATGATAGTCATCTGGGTGATTTTATTGAAGATAAGAATGTAGTGTTACCTATAGATGCAGCTATACATGCAAATTTAAGAGATACCACGACACGGGTACTCGCATCTCTAACACCTCGTGAAGAGAGAGTATTAAGAATGCGTTTTGGGATAGGTATGAATACAGATCATACTCTCGAAGAAGTAGGTCAGCAGTTTTCTGTAACAAGAGAAAGAATAAGGCAGATTGAAGCTAAAGCCTTAAGAAAACTCAAGCATCCATCAAGAAGTAGAATATTAAGAAGTTTTTTGGATAGTTAATTTATAATTATATCTGTATTTGTATTTATTGTTATTTACATCAAAAGATTGAAGTACTATAAGTTATTTACTTTGGGCGATTAGCTCAGTTGGTTAGAGCCCTCCGCTCATAACGGAGTGGTCCCAGGTTCGAGTCCTGGATCGCCCACCACTGTCAATATTTAAGTAAAAGATTAATTAATAAGAAGATATACCCTATGTTTTATTGTTATTTGAAATAATTTCATATTTTTATAGGGTATTTTTGCAAATCAGATTGCAAAGTTATTGTTATATGTGTTAGAACATTGCTTAATAAATGGGAAATAACAATTTAGGTTATAAATTTTTAAATTAATATAATTATACAACAACTAAAAGAGGTATCAAATGGGACCAATGGATCCTTCACAAGGATGGGGCTTGGACACAGGTTTTATTCAACAAGAACATCACACAAATCCACGTCGTATGTACAGTCAAAACGGTGCAGATTGGCAATATAGAGTTGATCATGAAAGATTAAGACGTCAACGTCTTGAGCGTGCTCGCCAAGAGATGGAAGCCGATGATCTTGGAGCGTTAGTTTTATTTGCAGGAGCAAATATTAGATATATTACGGGTTCTTATCAAGGTAACTGGAAATATAATATTAATATTAGATATGCGGTTTTACCAAGAGGTGGCGAACCTGTTCTTTTCGAAACAGCTGGATCTGATATGCATAATGCTATGTTAGATTTACCATGGTTGAAAGATCGCGTACGTCCAGCTATGACATGGCAGTGGGCTGAAGGTGCTGTGGGTGAAATGGCAGATAAAATGGTAAACTCAGTTCTAGAAGTTCTAAAAGAGAATGGCGTAGAAAAAGAAAAAATAGGCATAGATGGTTTGGATATGCCAGGATTACACGCAATGGAGAAAGCCGGAGTAAATGTAGTAAACGGTTGGCCTGCAATGTCTAGAGCTCGTGTGGTTAAGACGGTAGACGAAATAGAGCAACTTAAAATGTCTGCTTCAATCGGTGATGCTGCTATGTGGCATGTAAAAAACGATTGGCTAAAACCAGGTATAACAGAAAGACAAATTGAAGCTAAGGTGCATGAGTTCATGCTTTCAAGGGGTTGTGAAATTATTTATGACATTATTGTAGCATCTGGTGGCAACACAAGTCCTTATAGACGATGGGCAACTGATAAATTAATTCAACAGGGTGATCTTTTGATTATCGATATCAATGCTGTCGGACCAGGCGGTTACTTTATTGATTTTGTACGTACTTTCAAATGCGCTGCAAAATTAAGCCAACAAGAAATTGATTTATATCGCGAAACATACGATTCAATGTACGCGGCACTTGAAAATTTACGACCAGGAAAAACGTCTGCTGATGTTGTATCAAAATTCCCTGTATATGACGATGATAAATATGGAACTGTTACATTGCAACAATTTGCGCATTCAATTGGCCTTACATTGTATGAAGGAATGTGGATGAGTCGTGCTTATTCAATGAAATATCCTGCAGAAATAAAGGAAAATATGTATTTCGCTATTGAAACATTTGCGGGTCATGCAGGTTTACCTCAAACATGTAGACTTGAAGAGAATGTTCTTGTTACTAAAGATGGTCCATCGGTCTTTACTAAAATGGAACACATGGAAGAAGCTGTGGCTGATTACAGACCAGGTGAATTCCATCATAAAACGATATTTGGGTATCCAAATAAATAATATTTAAGGACATGAGAGTATATCCTATGCTCTCATGTCCTTAATATTTAAGGAACTCCGTTCGTGTTTCCAGCATTTGAAAAAAATCGTTCTATGATATTTAATCCGCTAATAATAGTTGCTTCTGAACTTGGTATAAGCAATCCTGGCGTACAAAAAAAATCTTCTATCGTTAATGCTTTTAAGCAGGTTAATGATTCTGGTATTGGAAGCGTTATTGTTGACAGTATATCTGATGATCAAGCCTCTGAGATGAAAGGTCATGGTGCCTATACTGTTCAAACAGATATGTCTGAATTTGGAAAAGACCATAATTATAGATCAAATTCTGGAGCCGAAAGGATAGCCGCAACTGTTAATAGATTCGATAGGTATTATACGCATGATGTAGTTATTGCTGTGCCTGATGATATGCCAGAATTAAAACCTTATCACATGCAAGCGCTAATGTACGCTCTTTGTAGTTCTGATGTTGGTGTCGCCACAATGGTAGCTCCTTTATTAGAAAGTGATAAAGATGATTTAGATGTTGTTAAAGCTATTGTAGACTGGAATTCAGATAGGATTGTCTATCCTCTGGAAGGAAGCAAGGTCGGCACGTTAATCGATGTGAGGCGAGATATAAAAAAGTTAGATAGTGACGATATTTATAAATTGGTTCCAATACATGCTTGGAGAAGAGGTTATTTAGATCGTCTGGTTGCACTTCCACCTTCAGATCGTGAATTTGAAGAAGGAACAGATTTAGTGAGAGCTATAGACGCTGGTATGAGAATTGATGTTACTTTTGTGACTGATAACATGAAGGTTTTAATCGCTCCAGAAGAGCTTATTGGAGATGAAATAGAGGGATAAGCTTTAAATTATAAATTTTAGTGTTATAATCCAATTATAATTTATACAGATCTAGTCTAGATCTTCGTTTTTTCGAATATACATATTAACTTTTAAGAAAAGGATACTCAATGACAAAGCCACTAGAGGGTATCAAAGTCTTGGAATTTGCAAATTTTATTGCAGGACCTTTTTGTGGTATGTTACTTGCGGATATGGGAGCTGAAGTTATCAAGATAGAATCACTTAGTGGTGATATGTCTAGAGCTATACCACCTATAATAGACGGAGAGAGCGCTGCTTTTATTAATCTCAATAGAAATAAAAAGAGTTTAGCACTTGATCTAAAAACAGATTTAGGTAAAGAGGTTGTTCTTAAGTTAGTTGGCAATAGTGATGTTTTCCTAGAAAATAATCGACCCGGCGCGATGGATCGGTTGGGGTTGGGGTACGATAAAATTAAAGAGATTAAACCTGACATTGTATATACAGCGGTATCTGGTTTTGGTCAGACGGGTCCACATAAGAATAGAGGTGGTGTTAATTTAATTATAGAAGCCCTTGCTGGCACATTATCTGTAATGGGAGAAAAAGGACAAATGCCTGTAAGACCAGGAATTCAAACCGCTGATATGTTTGGAGCTCTGTTTGCAACTTACGCCACATTGACATCTATAGTTGGAAAAGAAAAACACGGTGAAGGAAGATTCTCAGATGTGTCTCTTGTTGAAGCTTCAATTGCTTCAGCTGTTTGGGAAACTTCAGAATATCTGTCTACAGGTAATATACCAGAGCAAATGGGGCATTCTCACCGTGCAAGTGCTCCTTATCAATTGTTTGAAACTAAAGATAAAAAATTTATTGCTATAGGTGCTCCAAATGACCTTCATTTTCAACGTTTAATGACAGTATTATCATGTGCAGAACATATTAGTAATAGAGCATTTTCTTCCTACTCTAGCCGTAAAGAGAATGAAATTATTCTTGTACCAATTGTCTCTGAAGGTATAGCCAAATGGAACGCAAGTGATTTGGAAGAAGCTTTAATGAAAGAAGGTGTTCCTTGTGGTTATGTCAGAAACTACGAACAGGCAATTAATAGTGAACATAGTGTAGATAGGGGGCTAGTGGTTGAAAGTGATCACAATGTTCTTGGTAAAATAAAAGCTATTAGAAACCCTGTGCTCATGAATAAAGATGGTCCTGATATTAGAAATAGTGCCCCACTTCTAGGACAGGATTCGTATGAAATTTTAACGGAATTAGGATTTGTTTATCAAGAGCTAAAAGATAAGAAGGTCACATTATAATTACCTTTATTTAAGGTTATCAATAATAGCTTTTGTCATTGCTTTTGTTCCCGATGTTCCACCGATATCTTTTGTTATATTGATTCCGGATTCGATTACAGTATCAACTGATTGTTTAATTTTTTTAGCGACAATATTAGCTTTGTCGATATTAAATTTATTTCCAATCCAGTCCAATAACATAGCAGAGGAAACTATAAGGGCGTATGGATTTGCAATGTCCCGCCCAGCTATATCTGGAGCAGAACCATGGGTAGCTTGAGCCATTGCTTTATCTTCTCCAATACATAGGCCAGGAGCTAGTCCAAGTGAACCAACAAGCCCTGCTCCTAAATCAGTTAGTATATCGCCGAATTGATTTGTGGTAACAACTACATCAAAGTCTTCTGGAGATGTAACTAGATGCATTGCAGTTGTGTCTATTAATTTTTCGTCATAAATAATATTTGGAAAATCTAAGGACACCTTCCTACACTCTTCGATAAACATGCCACAGCTTAATCTATAAACAGGTTCTTTATGAGCCGCTGTAACTTTTTTTCTATCGTAATATTTTGCAATTTTAAAAGCTTCTTTCGCAACTCTATTTGCTCCTTTTCGGGTAATTACCCTTGATGATATCGTAATCTCGTCATTCGGTCTATATTCCGCTGAACCTGCTACTATGGTTTCTGAGCTTAGCAACCCCTCGGTAACTTCTCTAACAAAAATTATATCTATATCTTTTTTATAAGATTCGATATTTTTATACGAATGAATAGGTTTAACACTTGCAAACATCTCAAATTTTTTTCTCAATGGTGGAATTCTCCACGAAGGGTCGTTTCTTGGGTATGTGTTGTGACCTATTGGACCTGCTATAATACCAATAACATTGTTTAACTTTTCTTCTGTTTCTTTTGGAAATGTGTCACCATATTTATTATGAGCATCAACACCCATTAATAGGTCTATCCATGTAATATTAAGATTAACTAATTTACATGCTGCATATAATACGGATAAAGTTGCTGGAATTATTTCCTTTCCAACATCATCCCCCTCAAGAACTGCTATTCGTATATCTTGCATGAAATGTTACCAATATGGAATTAAAATAGGAAAATATTTTACTCACTTGCCGTTAAACTATTCTATTAATGTGTCTTTTAAATTATCAATCAGTGCATTTATATTGTTATTGTTCCTTGAAATAAAAGAAGTGAATTCTTCTCTTTTTTGCAAAGCCAATGATATTCCTGCAATTGAAACATCGAGTACCTTGAGGCTGCTATCATTTTTACCTATTATCCACCAGGTAATACTGGTTATTTTTCTCTCGTCAGAATCTAAAATATCTCCTTCAACGAGATATTCGAGTCCTTTGGAACCTTTAGGTTTGCATGTATTATTTACAATAATGTAATTATTTTGCTCTTCACTATCTAACCTATTGTATATCATCTGTATAACAAGTTTTTTTATTAATTCATTGTATTCATCTGATATTTCTGGCTTAAGTTTTCTTGCATACTTTCCCAAAGCAACTTTTCCCATAGTTTCAAAATCAGCATTGTCAATAAATAGTTTTTTGAAATAAAATTTTCTTTGGTTTTTAGTATACTTATCAGAACTTATAATTTCTGAAGCTTCGGCGCTAATTTTATTAACAAAAGTGATAGCATTTTCACAAGACTCCGCAACAGATTTTTGTGAATATAGCAATATAAATAAGAAGAAAAATAACGGGATAATTTTAATTTTTTTATACATTAAAGAACCTAATTTAGATAAGAAATAATTTAATTTAGAACAGTAGATTTAAATCTTTTGATGTATCTATAGAATATTCTCCAGATGAATATGAAGCATTACCATTGTTAATTTCATTTATCCTTCTTTGCCTGTAAAAACTTCTAATAGCGATGTAATAATCTGTAGATGTAGCTTCTGTTTCATCTAAAATATCTATAAGTTCTTCTCGGACTATAACGGTTTCCAATAATCCATAGGAAAGTCTAACTTCTGATGGTTGGTCTGCTAAATACCAAGTTAGAGGATGCGAAGCAAAATCAACTATACGACCAAAGATATGTCTTGGTGTTGATGGGCCAAAAATAGGTGAAACAAGGTACGGTCCAGCGGGTACACCATTTAATGCTAATGTTTGAGCAAAATCTTCACTATGATTTAAAAGACCCATCTCTGATGCAGGATCAGTTAACCCAAAAAAACCAACAGTTGAATTTATCAGAAATCTTTTGAATGTTGTTTCAGCTCTAATAAATTTTCCTTGCAACAGATCATTTAAAAGAACTACGGGTGTTTCTAAGTTGCTGAGAAAGTTTCTAGCAGAGATTCTGATAACAGAAGGAACCAGAGCCCTATAGACTTTTGATACAGGTTCAACAATAGCATTATCTAGAGCGTTATTAAACGCAAATACTTTTCTATTAACATTTTCAAAAGGGTCTTCATCTTTCATATATTGGATATTTTTACTATCGACAACTGCGTAAACTTTATTATTATCAACGGTTTCATCAACATAAGAATCGGCAATAGCAAAATCACTAACAATTATTAGAAAGAACGATAATGTTAAAAAATATTTAAAAAATAAATTTATATTTTTTGTAATCATTAAATCTCACACTTAATACTTTTAAAAGTAATTCTTTATAGCATATATAATTCCAATTGTATTAAATAAATATGAATTTATGAACAAATTATACAGTTTATTTGAATGGTAATTTACAGTTACTCTCTTTGTAAATATCTATTAATTAGGTATATTTATCTTTACAATAACTATTATAAGGATATAAGTATATCTTTATATAGATTTTATGATTGTTTTAAATTGATAACTATGGATAGAGAAATGCGACTTGAAAATACCATCCAAGCCATGAAAGCTTTGGGAGAGGAAACAAGGCTTAGGATTATGAGTTTGCTAGCGCATAGCGAATTAAACGTACAAGATATAGCTGTTATTTTGGGTCAAAGTCAGCCAAGAATTTCTAGACATCTTAAGCTCCTTGATGACTCTGGTTTGATTAGACGAATAAGAGAAGGAAATTGGGTGTATTGTAAACTTAACCACAATACAGATTTTATTAAATTAATTCATTTAATTGATAATAAAGTTTTTACTAGCGATGAAAAGATACAATTAGATTTATTAAGATTAAAAGAATTAAAAGATCAAAGACAGATAGAGTCCATTGATTATTTTAATCGTATTGCTCGTGACTGGGATCAGATAAGCAAATTACACGTTAATTCAGATCATATAGAAAAAAATATAATAGATATATTGCGCGATAGAAATCATTATAAAAAAATAATTGATTTTGGAACTGGCACAGGAAGAATGCTTGAAATATTAGATGGCTACTATAATGAGGCAGTCGGTATTGATAATAATCACCATATGTTATCTATAGCAAGATCAAGAATTGATGCTTTAGAGTTAAAAAAATGTGAGATTAGGTATTCCGATATTACAAAAACACTTTTCAGCAGTAATAGCGTTGATTTAATAATAATTCATCAAGTGTTGCATTATTTTGATAATCCATCTGATGTAATAAAAGAAGCGTCTAGGTTGTTAAAAATCAATGGAGAGGTTTTTATTGTTGATTTTTCCTCACATTCAATTGAGCTATTAAGGAGCAAGCTTTCCCATAGAAGACTTGGATTTTCATCGGATCAGATGAATGAATTATTTGAAAAAAATAATATAGAAGTTTTGGGTTTTAGGGAGCTGAAAATGCAAAGAGATTCTATTAACGAAGATTCTGTTAATGAAAATCTGACTGTTACTTTATGGCTTGGAAAAAAAATTAGATAAATGGATACTTGGTATGGGGATTAAACTAAAAAATAACAATAAAAGATTGAAGTATTCGTTAGAGATATTTCCACCTAAGACGGTCAATGAAGTCAATGGATTAATTGCAAATTTAAAGTCTATGAATTCTAAGCCTGATTTTATTTCAGTAACATATGGTGCGGGTGGTTCAACTCAAAATTCAACGTTAGATCTTGTAAAACGTTTGCATATAGAGACTGATATTGCTGTTGCAGCTCATCTAACATGTGTTAATTCATCAATCGATGATGTTATTCATTTAGTAGAACTGTATAGTAAAATAGGTATTAAAAAAATTGTAGCTTTAAGAGGAGATCCCCCTGAGGGTTTGGATGTTCCTTATAGGCCTTATAAGAACGGGTTTCATAGTACTGCTGATTTGGTTACGGCTATAAAAAAAGTAAATGATTTTGATATTTATGTAGCAGGATACCCAGAAAAACATCCGGAGTCATTAGATAAAAAAAGAGATATAGACACACTTGAATCAAAGGTTACAGCTGGAGCTCATAGTATAGTAACACAATTTTTTTTCGATAATGAATTATACTATGATTATGTAAAAATACTTAAAAAACGTAATATTAATATTCCCATTATTCCCGGAATTGTACCTATCGTAAATTTTAACCAGATTAAGCGGTTCTCTGATAAATGTGGTGCGTCAATTCCAAAAAATATTGCCGATGAGTTTCTTAATAGCAGTGAGACCGATATGAATAATTATAATTTATGTAAAAAAATTATTACCAAGCAAATCTCAGATTTAATTAATAAAGGTGTAAATAATTTTCACCTATATTCTTTAAACCGTATTCAGCTTATCGCAAGTATTTGGGATGATATTCTCAATCAGAATTCGTAATATATTAGGCCAATAGAATGATAAAATATAATAACTGTAATAACGAACTTAAAAATTTAGCACAAAATAAAATTTTGATTATCGATGGTGCAGCTGGGACTGAAATACAGAAATTTAAATTAAGTGAGTCAGATTTTAGGGGAGAGAGATTTCGTGAATACCCGCAAGATTTGAAAGGTAACAATGATCTTCTCTCGATAACACAACCTGATTTAGTTAAAAAAATACACAGATCCTATTGTGATGCCGGCGTTGATATAATTGAAACAAATACCTTCTCTTCAACTTCAATAGCTCAAGCAGATTACGGTTTGCAAAATATTGCTTATGAGTTAAATAAAAATTCAGCAAAAATTGCCAAAGAAGTTGCATTGGAATTCTATAAGAAAAACAATAAGAGAGTTTATATTGCTGGTGCAATCGGACCAACTAATAAGACGGCATCAATGTCCCCGGACGTTGAGGACCCAAGTTATAGGGCTGTAAAATTTGATGATCTCGTAAAATCTTATTCTGAGGCAGCAAATGGGTTGATTGATGGTGGAGTTGATATAATATTAATTGAGACTATATTTGATACTTTAAACGCTAAAGCAGCAATATACGCAATCCAAAGTGTATTTATAAAACTTAATAAAACAATGCCTATTATGGTTTCTGGTACCATAACAGATCTATCTGGTCGAACTTTATCCGGCCAGACTACTGAAGCATTTTGGCATTCAGTAAAACATTCAACACCATTCTCTGTTGGATTAAATTGTGCTCTAGGTGCTGCAGAAATGAAACAACATATATTTGACTTATCAAAAGTTTCTGACACACTCATATCAGCGTATCCTAATGCAGGTTTGCCTAATGAATTCGGTGAATACGATGAAAAGCCTTGTCAAACAGCTTCAATTCTTAAGGAATTTGCATTAGAAGGGTTAGTTAATATTGTTGGAGGTTGTTGTGGAACTTCTCCTGATCATATTCATCATATTGCTGATGCTGTAGCTAACATAGCACCGCGCAAACCTAGGCCCAATCAGCCAACTCTATCGCTTTCTGGTCTTGAACCTTTCAATAAGAGTATAGATAGTAATTTTATAAATATTGGCGAACGTACGAATATTACAGGGTCTGCTAAATTTAAAAAATTAATTTTAAATAATCAATATGAGGAAGCTTTGCAAGTAGCTAAAGATCAAGTTGATAATGGGGCGCAAATTATTGATGTAAATATGGACGAAGGTTTATTGGACTCTGAATATGCTATGCAGAAATTTCTTAACTTAATTTCTTCCGAACCTGACATTGCCAGAGTACCTATAATGATAGATAGCTCTAAATGGACTGTTATTGAGGCTGGATTAAAATGCGTTCAAGGAAAATCAATTGTTAATTCAATAAGCTTAAAGGAGGGTGAGAAAAACTTCATTGAAGTGGCAAGAAAAATAAAATTATATGGCGCTGCAATGGTTGTGATGGCATTTGATGAATTAGGTCAAGCGGATACAGAGAAAAGAAAAATTGATATTTGCAAACGAGCTTATAAAATTTTAACTGAGACAGTAGGAGTTTTGCCAGAGGATATTATCTTTGATCCTAATATTTTTGCTGTTGCGACGGGTATGGAGGAGCATAATAATTACGGAATTGATTATATAAATTCTTGCAAATTAATAAAAGAAGAAATGCCACTAACTTCTATCTCTGGAGGGGTATCGAACTTATCATTTTCATTTCGTGGTAATCAAATTGTAAGGGAATCAATGCATTCAGTTTTTTTATATCACGCAATAAAAGCTGGAATGGATATGGGTATAGTTAATGCAGGACAGCTTACAATTTACGATGATATTGATCGCGATCTTAGATTGTTGTGTGAAGATGTGATATTGAATAAATCACCAGATGCCACGGAAGCATTATTAAATGAAGCTGAAAAATTTAATATTGGCAGAAGTGAAGTTAGAGCTGCGGATCTAGAGTGGAGAAATCTAGAAGTAAACAAAAGATTGGCTCACTCTCTTGTGAAAGGGATTAATGAGTTTATTGAACAGGATACTGAGGAGTCAAGACTTTCTTCAAAGTTAGCTTTGGATGTAATCGAAGGCCCTTTAATGGATGGAATGAATCGTGTAGGTGATTTATTTGGTTCAGGGAAAATGTTTCTGCCTCAAGTTGTCAAGAGTGCTCGTGTTATGAAACAGGCTGTTAGCTATTTATTGCCGTATATGGAGAATGATGAAGAAACTGAAGACAAAAATAAGATTTCATATTCGGGAAAAATTCTTCTCGCTACAGTAAAAGGTGATGTTCACGATATTGGAAAAAATATTGTTGCTGTAGTTTTGCAATGCAATAACTATGAGATTATCGACCTTGGGGTTATGGTCCCAACTAATAAAATTATAGAAACTGCTATAAGTGAGAATGTTGATATTATTGGTTTGTCGGGACTCATCACTCCAAGTCTAGATGAAATGTGTACAGTTGCAGCTGAATTGAATAAAAGGGATATAAATATCCCGGTATTAATTGGTGGAGCGACCACAAGCAAAGTCCATACGGCAGTTAAGATATCTCCCAATTATAATAAGGGGCAAGTCTTATATGTTACAGATGCAAGTAGAGCTGTTGGTGTAGTTTCTGATCTTATGTCAAAGGATAGAAAAGATGAGATAATTAACAAAACTAGGGTTGAATATTCTAAAATTATAGAATCTTATAAAAACAGAACAAATGCCAATAACCGTATTTCAATAAATACTGCAAGAGATAATAAGCTTGAAATTGATTGGGATTCTTATAATCCTAAAAAACCTAGTTTCTTGGGTGTAAAAAAAATAGATGACATTAATTTAAATGATCTCGTAAAATATATAGACTGGACGCCATTCTTTCAGACTTGGGAATTAAGAGGTTCTTACCCTGAAATATTGTCTAATAAGGATTACGGAGAATCTGCAACGCAGTTATTTAATGATGCAAAAAATTTAATTAATGAAGCTATTGTTAATAATTGGATTGATTTTAGAGCGTGTGTTGGATTTTGGTCCGCACAATCTGTTGGAGATGACATAAGGTTGTATTCAAATGATGACCAAAATTTAGAGCTCGCTACTTTTCATACCATAAGACAGCAGATGGCTAGAGATTCTGGTCGTTATAATTTGTCGTTATCAGATTTCATTAAACCTAAGAAATATGGGAAAACTGATTATTTGGGCGCTTTTGCAGTTACTGCTGATTTAGGGAATAACAATCCAATGCTTAATTTTGAGAGGGATAATGATGATTATAATATCATATTGTTTAAATCTATTACAGATAGAATAGCTGAAGCTGGTGCTGAATTCTTGCACGAACATGTAAGGAAAGAATTATGGGGTTACAGTCCAAATGAAAATTTAAGTAAGGAGGAATTGATTAAAGAGGGTTATATTGGAATTAGACCTGCGCCAGGATACCCAGCTCAGCCAGATCATACTGAGAAAATAACAATATTTAAACTTTTAAATGCAGAAGAAAATATTGGAATATCGTTAACGGAATCTTGTGCTATGCTTCCTGCATCATCAATTTCTGGCTTGTACTTTGGTCATCCAGATTCTAGATATTTTGGTGTTGGTAAAATTGGTCGTGATCAAGCGACCGATTATTCAAGGAGAAAGGGCTGGTCTGAAGATGATGCGGATAAGTGGTTAAAATCAATTCTAGATTTCAAACTATAGTTTGTTATTCTTGATCAAACCATACCCTCCACCCGAAGGTGTTGTAATTTCAATTTTATCACCTTTTTGTATTTTTAACTGCTCGCAGCTCCTTAACTTATACTTTTTATTTCCTCTGATTAGATAATTTTGGCCGATAGTTCCATTTTTACCTCCATGTAAACCAAAAGGAGAAGTAATTCGATTGTTTGATATAATTGAGCATTCCATTGGTCTTTGGAATAGGAAAGTTTTTACAATACCATCTCCGCCTTTCTTAAGTCCATCACCGCCAGTATTGCGATTTATATAAATATTAAATATTTCTACAGGATATTGATTTTCTATAATCTCAGGATCTGTTAATTTTGAATTCGTCATATTTGATTGAACTGCATTGGTGCCGTTAAAATATTTACCAGCCCCGGAACCGCCACATATTGTTTCGTAATAGTGGGAATTCTCATCACCAAAAACAATATTGTTCATAGTTCCTTGTGACCCAGCACTAATTCCCAAGGCTCCAAGAAGGCAGTTCGCTATAACCTGGCTTGTTTCTACATTTCCAGCTGATACTGCAGCATTTTTATCTGGAGATAGTATACTTTTTTCTGGTATTAAAATTGTTATAGGTCTTAAAATTCCAGAATTAAGAGGGATATCTTTATCTATTAAACATCTAAAAACATATAGAATAACTGCCTTTGTTATTGGCAATGGGGCATTGAAGCTATTGTTTTGTTGTTTACTCGTCCCGTCAAAATCTATGACTATTCTATTTTCTAGTCCTATTACTTTTAATGATACTTTTATTTTAAAATCATGATCAGTGCTAACCTCAAAACTTGCATCTTTAATTTCTTTAATTTTCTTAATCACAGATTCTTCTGAGTTAGCTTTGATATATTCCATATAAGCTTGCACTGTTGTTAATCCATAGTGTTTTATGACTTTGATAAGTTCTATGGATCCGGTTGTATTTGCTGCTATTTGGGCTTTAATATCTTCAATATTTAGAAGAGGATTTCTTGCAGGGTATTTAGTTAAAGTTAGTGTTTCCAATAATTCCTTTTCATTAAAATTACCTTTTGTCATAATCTTAAAATTATTAAAAATCACACCCTCTTCATCTAAAGTTTTAGCAAGTGGAGACATAGACCCTGGATATATTCCTCCAATATCAGAATGATGTCCTCGGCTACCAAGAAAAAAAATAATTTTATTATCCGAGAATATGGGGGTTATTATGGTTAGGTCAGGTAAGTGGGTTCCTCCAGATTGCGGAGAGTTAATTAAAAATACGTCACCAGGATATATTTTCTTGTTATTTTTTATAATATTTTTAACACAATCATCCATTGATCCAAGGTGGATGGGCACGTGTGGAGCATTTGCAATTAGATCTCCTTCCTTATCAAATATTGCGCAAGAGTAATCAAGTCTCTCTTTAATGTTTACTGATATAGATGTTTTTTGAAGTGTAATCCCCATTTGTTCGGCAATAGACATAAAAAGATTATTAAATATTTCTAGCAAAACAGGTGATTTAATTTTTGGGTTGTATTTATATTTTTCTTCTTTTTTATTTTTAATTAAAATAAGATTGCATGTAGAGTCGATTTTTGCTTCCCAATTTGGTTCTATGACAATAGTTGAATTTTTATCGGATATTAACGCGGGCCCATAAATTTTATCTCTTAGCGAAATGGATTGTAAATCGTAGATGTTTATTTTATGCCAATTGCCTTTGGTAAATATATTAGTTTCACCTACTTTGGACAAGCCTTCACCAATTTTATGATAATGGATTTTTCTATTTTCCGTTAATTCTGTTTCAACTTCTATCATGTCAATAAAGATTTTCTTATTTGATAGAAATCCAAATTGCTTTTTATGTAACCTTAAGAAGTTATCCTTCATTATGTCGATATTTGAATATTCTATGCTTATAGGCATTTCTGAATCTTGATATTTTATATATATAGATATATTAGATCTATAATCGTTATTACCGATTTTTAATAAATTTTTATCTTCCAATACACGTATTTCATTACTCAATTCTTTGTATGAATTATCATTCAATTCACATAAGATAGATTTTTGTTCTGTGTATTTTATGCTAGAAAATCCTATTCCATATGCTGATAAGAAGCTTCCTAAAGGGTGGATAAGTATTTTATTAATTCCTAAGTTTTCTGCTAATAAACAAGCATGTTGCCCCCCTGCACCTCCAAAAGATGCAATTGCGTAATCGTCTAAATTATACCCCTTATTAACCGATATTTTTTTAATTGCTTGGGTCATTTTTTCAATGGCTATGTTAATATATCCATCAGCAATTTCTTCGATACTCATATTGAGATTTAGCTCTTCTTTTAATGTTTGGAATTTTTTTAATGTAATTTTTTTATTCAACGAAGATTTTCCATTGCAGCCAAATACCTTTGGAAAATTTTTGTTTGATATTTTCCCTAATATTAAATTTGCATCAGTAACCGTAAGGGGTCCGCCCAGGTTATAGCATGTTGGTCCAGGGAAGGATCCTGCTGATTGTTCGCTTACTACCAATCTACCTATTTCGTGGGTAAGCAGAGAACCTCCACCAGATGCAATTGTATTAATTTCTAGCATCGGTATTTGTATTTGTATACCATTGATATTATTTTCGAATGAACGTTCTACTTTTTTGTTGAAATGAGCTACGTCTGTAGAAGTACCTCCCATATCGAAGGATATTATTTTATTAAAACCTGATTTTTGAGATGTTGTTATTGCACCTATTACTCCACCTGCTGGTCCGGATAATATTGAATCTTTTGCTCTGTATCGGTCCCACGAAGATAGCCCGCCATTTGACTGCATATAATTTATTTTTAATATTCCGTTATCTAATTTTTTATCCTTTTTGCTAAACAAGGCATGTCTTAAGTTGTTTATATCCCTGCTAACCGTAGGGCTTAAATAAGCATTCAATACGGTGGTATCTCCTCTTTTGATAAATTTTATTGTTGGACTAATGTCATGTCCACAAGATGCTTCATTGAATCCAATTTCTTTTAAGAGTTCTAATAATTGTATCTCATGTTTAGGATGTTTCCATGCATGCATTAAATTTATGGCTACTGATTTTATATCTAAATTTTGTGAATTTAATATTTTTAGTATTTTTTTCTTTTCTTTCTTTAAATCTATTTTTTTAATTACATTTCCGTTTATATCAATCCGTTCCTCAACCTCTATAACTTTTGTGTACAGCATTTTATTTTTTCTGATATTTAAATCAAATAATTTAGGTCTTGATTGGTATCCAATTTCTAACGAATCTCCGAACCCTTCTGTTGTTAACAATAAAGTATTGTCTCCTTTGTTTTCTAATAATGCATTTGTAGCAACTGTTGTCCCAATATTAATGCTTTTAATTATATCAATAGGAATGTCTGTATTTTTTTTAATACGTAATATGCTTTTTATACCTGTTATTATTGGATCTTCACTGTTTTCTAGAGTTGACGATAATATTTTTTTTACATGAATTTTGTTGTTTGGAGACATTGCGATTATATCTGTAAATGTACCACCTTTATCGACCCAAAAATTCCAAAATCTTTTATCCGATTTCATTTACGTTCCTATTTATTGATTCTACATAATTCCCGTCTATGTAAATTATAGTTTGAAAACTGTATATAAAAAATTATAATCTAATAATCATTATTTTATTTTTTAGAAAAAAATTAAAAAACCATGTTTATTAATAGATTTACTTCACCAAATTATAATCAGAGAGAGAATTCTAAAATTGATATGCTAGTGCTTCACTATACTGCGATGGCCGGTTCTTGTGAAGATGTTTGTAAGTGGTTATGTAATGAAACATCTCATGTTAGTTCTCACTATGTTGTAGATAGGGACGGAACAATTTTTTCTCTAATTGACGATAACCACAGAGCCTGGCATGCAGGGGTATCTTTTTGGGATGGCAGCTCAGATATTAATTCCAGATCAATTGGTATTGAAATACATAATTTAGGGGAAGGAGATTGTTTTCCAGAAAAACAGATATCTTCTTTATGTAGGCTAATTAAAAATTTAATGGATAAGCACGGTATCTCTAGGCATAATGTGCTAGGTCATTCTGATGTAGCTCCAGAAAGGAAAAAAGATCCTGGTAATTCATTCCCGTGGATTGATTTGCATGAGCAAGGCATAGGTATATGGTCAAATAAAAAGATTACAAATAATAAAAGTATGGTAAATATTGGAGAAAAATCTCAAAAAATAGAAGAAGTGCAAAATCATTTAAAGTCTATGGGATATAATATCAACGTCAACTCTATATATGATAATGCAACGAGAATAATCATAGAAGCTTTTCAGAGACATTGGCGGCCCAAGAAAACTGATGGTTTCTTGGATTTAGAAACAGAGGTCTTATTAAAGGATGTATTTAGCCAATTTAAATATATGAAAAAACTTGATCTCGACTAAGCTTATGAATTGTATTATATTAAAAATTGCTAGATAGCTGGATGGTCGCTGTATGTAATACAGAGGAAAGTCCGGGCTCCATGGAGAAACAGTGCCGGATAACGTCCGGCGGAGGAAACTTTAGGGAAAGTGCCACAGAAAATATACCGCCATAATTTTATTATTATGGTAAGGGTGAAATGGTGTGGTAAGAGCGCACCGCATTATTGGTAACAGTAATGGCAGGGTAAACCCCACTGGGAGCAAGACCAAATAGAGGTAACGTAACATTGTTAAATGTTCTTCACATTAGTTGCCTGGGTAGGTTGCATGAGAATTGTGGTAACATAATTCCTAGATGAATGGCCGTCAGATAAGAGTAATCTTATTTACAGAACCCGGCTTATAGGCTGTCTAGCAAAATAATTATAATTTTCATTAATGCACTATCGGTGAATAAGTTGTTTTAATGACTTGTTTAGCGTTAAAACCATTGACTACCATATAATACCATGGTATCCCATATTATCCCAAATTTATATTTGTAATAAATTTATGGAATATCTTTTACGGGAAAATTGTTATGGAAAAATTTTTATCAACTTATCACAATAAAATAGATAGCAAAGGACGCGTTTCTGTACCTGCGCAATTTAGGTCGGTCATTTCTTGTGATGGTTTTGATAAATTATTCTGTTACCCATCTCTTGATGCAGAGGCAATTGACTCAGGAGGGGAGAAATTAGCAGATCAGATATCAGATTTATTAGATAAATTAGATCCTTATTCAGATGAGAGAGACCACCTATCAACTGCATTATTTGGATTATCTGAAATGTTAAAGATAGATACTGATGGTAGAGTTATATTATCAGATTCTTTAAGAGATCACGCTCATATAGAAAGTGAAGTTGTTTTCGTGGGTCTTGGTGAGAAATTTCAAATATGGGAGCCTAATAATTTTAAAGCCCATTTATCCGAAGCAAGAGAAAGAGTAAAAAAACAAAGAAATTTATTAAGAGTTAACAATAAGAGGATTGTTGAGGGAGTTTTAAAATGATGGATAGCAGTGGTAATACTGCTGGCGGACCTATCCATCATATACCTGTAATGCTTTCAGAAGTACTAGAAGCACTGGCACCCAGAGGAGGCTGTGTCTATGTTGATGGTACTTTTGGAGGTGGCAGTTATACAAAGAAAATATTAGAATATGCTGATTGCAATGTCATCTCGTTGGATAGAGATATACATGCAATAAATAATGCTAAATATCTAGAAACATTTTATACTCCGAGATTAAAATTAATCAATAGTCGCTTTAGCCAACTTGAATCTGTGTTAGAAAATATTAATATAGAAAAAGTAAGTGGGATAGTTGTTGATATAGGGGTCTCTTCTATGCAGCTAGATGATAACGCAAGAGGTTTCTCTTTTCAATTAGATGGACCTCTGGATATGAGGATGGGCAACGATGGCCCTAGTGCATATGACGTTGTCAATAATCTTGAAGAAGATGAATTGGCTAATATCATAAAAATATTGGGTGAGGAAAAGTTGGCGAGAATGGTTGCAAGATCCATAGTTAGAGAGAGATCTGTTTGCCCTATAAAAACAACTTTCGAATTAAGGGAGATTATAGCGCAAGCAATTGGTTGGTCTTACAGGAAAGTAGATAAAAAAACAATTCATCCTGCTACTAGAACATTTCAGGCTATAAGAATTTTTTTGAATTCTGAGTTGCATGAATTAAAGCAACTTCTTCACATCTCGGGTAAAGTTTTGGAAACTGGAGGTAGGTTAGTTGTGGTCTCATTTCATTCACTAGAAGATAGAATTGTAAAAGAGTTTCTTAATTATCATACTGGTAAAAATAGAGCAGTATCAAGATATCTTCCTATAGGTGATTTAGATGAGAAAAATAGTTTTAAATATGTGATGTCTAAGCTAATAAAAACCGGTAATGACGAAGTTTCTAAAAATCCAAGATCAAGATCCGCAAGAATGCGAGTTGCTGAAAGAACAGGAGAGATCTTTAGAGAAAATTTAGATATTTATAGTAAAAGTTATGATTATAAAGATTTATTGGAAAGATTATAATGATTAGGTTTGTTTATATTTTTTTTCTATGCATAGCAGTTCTAGCATCACTTTCTTTATATATATTGAAATATGACTCAACTAATACTGCAAATCAAATAGTTGCATTAAAAAGTCAAATAATTGATGAAAAAAAGAGAATAAATCTTTTAAATGCAGAATTTTATAGACTTACCCAACCAGAAAGAATTCAAAAATTATCACAGCTTTATCTCAATCTAGGTCCTATTAATATCTCTCAACAAAAAGATCTAAAGGATATTCCCCTGAAACCAGCAAATGACATTATGGACGATTTGATAAAAAGATCGTTAGTCGGGCTTACGGAGATTGAAACGGAAAAGGAATAGATATCCGTTTTGTCTTAAATTTTATAGCGATTAATAATATTGTAGGTTAAAATTGATTTTAGATAAAAAAAATATTAAAAATCACGAACAATACACAACTAGAAATAGATTGAAATATATATTTGTTATATTTGTATTGGGATATATAGTTTTGGCTAGCAAATTATTTGACCTTTCCTCATTTACAGATAACTCCATTAAATCATCTTCCTATAGTAATACTGATAATTTATCCAGACCAATGATAATTGATAGAAACGGTTATACTTTAGCTCAGGATATCGAAGTCCCTTCATTGGCGGTTAACCCGAAATTATTAATTAATATAGAAGATACGATTGATCGGCTTATGATTGCTATCCCTGGTGGATTTAACAGGGATACTTTAAGAAAAAAATTAAGTTCTAAAGCTTCCTTTGTCTGGTTAAAAAGAGGCATTGAACCGCATCAAAAAGCTAGCATACATGCTTTAGGCATTCCTGGAATTAGATTTGAGGATGAGACTAGTCGTTATTATCCTTATAAAAATACCTTAGCTCATATCATTGGCTATACAAATATTGATAATATAGGGCAAGCGGGAATGGAAAGGCACATTGACTCTAATTTATTAAAGGATTCAAATTTTTATCAAGATTCTAAAAATATCCAACTATCAATTGATCTGAAGGTAACTCATGCAATGAGGGATGAGCTAATAAAGTCGTTAAAAAAATATAAAGCGATAGCAGCTGCAGGTATACTTATGGATATTAATAACGGCGAGGTAATAAGCCTCGTCTCTTTACCGGATTTTGATCCACATGTCCCAGAAATATCTCAACAGCCTGCTTACATTAATAGAATAACGAATGGTGCGTATGAAATTGGTTCAACATTTAAATCTTTTACAGTTGCGATGGCAATGGATTTAGGAATTGCAGATTTAGATACAATGTTTGATGCGAGAAGTCCTCTGCAAATAGGCAGAAGAACAATCCGAGATGATCACCCGCAAAGTAGAATGCTAAGTTTAACGGAGGTCTACACTTATTCGTCTAATATTGGAACCTCTAGAATGGCTATTGAAATAGGAGATGACCGTTTTGCGCAATTTTTAAAAAAACTTGGCATGGTTGGTAGAATAAAAACTGAGTTACCAGAATTATCTTCTACTTTATTGAAACCAAAATGGGGTCAGATACAATTAGCGACAGCATCTTTTGGTCATGGGATAGCCATTACACCACTGCATGCAGCGGCAGCTGGAGCAAGCATTTTAAACGGTGGTATTTACATAAATCCAACTTTTTTAAAAAGGAGCAGTGATACGAATATTGAAATGAGACGTACTGTTGATTCTATGACAAGCGAAAAAGTAAGAAAATTGATGTATTTAAATGTAATAAATGGAACGGCAAAAAGAGCGCAAGTTGAAGGTTATCATGTAGGCGGTAAGACTGGTTCAGGTGAAAAAGTTGAGAATGGAACGTATAATAAAGATAAACTTTTAACAACATTTATGGGAGTGTTCCCAATTGATGATCCAGAATATATTTTATTTTTACTTTTGGATGAACCAAAAAGGATTGAAGAAACTAGAGGTCAAAGAACCGCAGGTTGGAATGCGGCGCCAACTTTCTCAAATATAGTGTCTAGAATTGCTCCTATGCTAGGTGTAAAGAGAAGCATAGGACCAAGCGTGTTTGATGAGGAATTAACAGTAGCTAGTGCAGTTAATTAAGGGGAGTCTATCGATGAAACTGAAGAATATACTTTCAGCAGAACATATGAATAATGATCTATCCGAATTGAATGTATCTGGTTTGTCTTTAGACAGCAGAAAGATTAAAAAAAATAACTTATTCATTGCCCTTGATGGTCACACAGAATCAGGAATTAAATATATTGGTGAAGCAATTCATAACGGAGCCAACGCTTTGTTATTATCAAATGAGAATATTAATGAAAATATTCATTATCCTATACCAGTGATAGGCGTTGATAATATAAGGCTAGAGCTTTCAAGTATTGCTTCTAGATTTTATACTAATAAGCCAAACACTATTGTAGCAGTTACAGGCACAAATGGTAAAACCTCAGTAGTCAATTTTATAGATCAAATATGGAAAAAATTTTCTAGAAAATCAGCCTCTATTGGAACATTGGGTAATTCAATTTTATCAGGACACAATAGCCTAACCACACCAGATGCGATATCCTTGCACGCTCAATTGAATTTATTAAAAGATGCAGGTGTAGATAATGTTGCGATTGAAGCTTCAAGCCATGGTTTGGATCAATATAGAATTGATAATATTAATATAAGCGCAGCTGCATTTACAAATATGTCTAGAGATCACTTGGATTATCACAAAACAATGGAAGAATACTTTAAAGCAAAAGCTAGATTATTTAAGGAAATATTGCCGAAAGATGGACTTGTGGTTTTAGGTATCGATACTATTGAAAAAAAATATTTAAAACAAATCACAGATAACAATAAACACAATATTATTACTATAGGAAGAAGTGAAAGTGACTTGCAAATATTGCAAATAGATAATTTATGGAGGCATACAGCTCTTCGACTACGTGTTAATAATCAGGAAATAGATATTAAAATACCATTGATAGGAGAATTTCAGATTCATAACGCTTTAATTGCCGCAGCTACTGTTACGGTTGATAAACACATCGGTATTATAGAATCTCTAAAAACTTTGGAAACTCTAAAAGGTGTTAAAGGTAGGCTAGAATTCATAGGTAGTAATAAATATGATGCAGGAATTTATGTTGATTACGCTCATACACCTGATGCGTTGGAGTTTGTGTTAAGAGAGATGCGAAAATATACGGCAAAAAAATTATATTTAGTTTTTGGAGCTGGTGGAAATCGTGATATTGGAAAAAGATATCTTATGGGTCAGGTAGCTGAAAATTTTTCAGACGTAATAATAGTTACTGATGATAATCCAAGAAACGAAGATCCTTTAAAAATTAGACTTGATATTCTAATGAGTACAAAAAATGCTATTGAGATTGGAAATAGATACGCAGCTATAAAAACAGCTATAGATCAATTAGAAGAAGGAGATAACTTATTAGTTTGTGGAAAAGGCCATGAGGAAACAATGATCGTGAATGATAAAACTTACCCTTTTTCTGATCATACCGCTATTCTTTCAATTCTAAGTTAGGTTAAATAATTTATGGTATTAGAAAATAAAAGTAATCAGAAATTATGGTATTTACAGGATCTTGTCGATAAATTGGATGGAACCTATCAGGGTAGAGAAAATATAAATATAAATATAAATAGAGTTATAATAGATAGCCGCATAGCCCTTGCTGGAGATCTATTTTTTGCAATTAAGGGTGACAGGTTAGATGGGCATGAATTTGTTAACAATGCTTTTAAAACAGGAGCCTCACTCGCGATTGTAAGTAAGGATTATCAACATAGATCTAAGGATAATAATTATATAATTGTTGACGATACTTTTTTAGCGTTAAAAAAATTAGCTATAGCATCAAGAAAAAGAAATCGTGGAGTAATTATTGCTGTTACTGGTAGCGTTGGGAAAACAACAACAAAAGATATTTTATATTCATGTATTTCCTCTTATGCAAATACACACGCTTCTCCAAAATCATTTAATAATAAATGGGGTGTCGCTCTAGCTTTAGCTAATATGCCAATTAATTCAGATGTGGGGATATTTGAATTGGGGATGAATAATATTGGTGAAATATCAGACCTCACATCTCTTGTAAGACCGAATATATCAATAATAACAAACGTAGAAAATGCACATATTGGAAATCTTAAAACAATCATGAATATTGGTAAAGCAAAGTCTGAAATTATGGATAGCATGAATGAAGGGTGTTATGTGATATTAAATAGAGATAGCAATTGTTATAAATTATTAGAAAAAAAAGCTAATAAGAAGAAATTAAATATAGTTACTTTCGGTGAGGCTATTAAATCTGACATCCAACTATTGGAGTTAAATTTTTTAGATAATGTTATATCAACTGTAGTTAAAGTTTTTGACAAAAAATATAGATATAAATTAAATACTAATAATAAATTTTTGGCATATAATTCATTACCAATATTAGCAATTTTTAAAATTTTAAAACTAAACCTTCAAAGTACATTTTCTAATATAAATTTCAATTCAGTCTCAAAAAGTAGATGGGAGACAATTAAATTTAAGATAAGCAATGGTTCCTTTACGTTAATTGATGACAGTTATAATGCGAGCCCAATGTCTATGAATTCTTCTGTAAGTCAATTTGATTCGCTAAAAATACCGAGCAATGGAAGGAAGATAGCTGTATTAGGTGATATGTTAGATCTTGGTGAATATGAATTTTCATATCACTCCGATCTTATAAAACAGGTATCTGAATCTAATATAGATATTGTATACACTTGTGGTGAGAGCATGCATAAACATTTGAATAAAATAGCAAATAATATCAAAATTCATTGGTCATTGGATTCTCAAGAAGTTTCAAAGTTGCTTTTAAATAATATCTGTGAAGATGATGTTATTTTAGTGAAAGGTTCTAACGCAATGAAAATGAATATTATTACACAGGACTTTATTAATAATTATGAATTATTCTAAAAAAAAGAAGGTTAATACTAATGTTTTTTTGGTTATCAAATGAGTTAATTGAAATATATTCTTTTTTAAATGTTTTTAAATACATAACTACAAGGACGGTTGCAGCTACCTGTACATCTGGGCTAATTGTATTTTTATTTGGACCTCTAATTATTAATTATTTGAGAGGTTTGCAAGAAATTGGTCAACCAATTAGAAAAGATGGGCCTAAAAGACATATTGTTGATAAGGCAGGGACTCCAACAATGGGGGGTTTGATTATTTTATTGGGAATATGTTCTTCAAGTTTTTTATGGGCTGATTTAACTAATAAGTATGTTTGGATTGTTATTGGTGTTACAATTTTATTTGGTGCTATAGGTTTCTACGACGACTACTTAAAGGTAAAAAGTTTATCATCAAATGGTTTTTCAGCAAAAATGAAGATTATATTGGAGATAATAATTGCAGTTGCAGGTGTTTACTTAATCATTTTGTCAGGAGGTTTCGAACTATTTGATAATCTCAATTTTCCATTTTTTAAGAATTTTACATTAAATATGGGATGGTATTCCCTGCCATTTGGAGCTTTGGTGATCATTGGTTCTGGTAACGCTGTTAATTTAACAGACGGCCTAGATGGTTTAGCTATAGTTCCTGTTATGATTGCAGTCTCAAGTTTTGGTTTTATAGCTTACATAACTGGTAATATTATTTTTTCAGATTATTTGAATATTATTTTTGTAGATGGTGCAGCTGAATTATCAATTATATGTGGAGCGATATTAGGCGCTGGATTGGGATTCTTATGGTATAATGCGCCGCCCGCGATGATCTTTATGGGTGATACAGGGTCTTTATCTTTAGGATCCGCAATAGGTGCAATTGCAGTGATAACTAAACATGAATTAGTATTGTTGATTATTGGAGGATTGTTTGTATTAGAAGCCGTATCGGTCATTGTGCAAGTAATTAGCTTTAAGACAACGGGCAAGCGTGTATTTAGAATGGCACCATTACATCATCATTTTGAAGAAAAAGGTTGGAGCGAATCAACTATAGTAATAAGATTTTGGATTATCTCCTTAATTCTAGCAATGATCGGTTTGCTAACGTTAAAATTAAGATAATTATTTGCAAAATTTAATTATGTAATTAAAGATAAAATCATGATCGCACTACATCATAGAAAAGATCAGAAAATTTTTGTTTTTGGCTTAGGTTTATCTGGCATTAGTTCTGTAAACGCTTTGTTGAAAGGCGAAGCAACTGTCTATGCATGGGATGACTCTCCTGAGATGAGAGCTTCTTCTGATCTTGGTGATAAAATTATAAAAGATCCAAGGTCTATTGATTTTAGTGATATAGATGCTTTAATTTTAAGTCCTGGAATTCCACTAAATTATCCTAATCCCCATTGGATTGTTGAGATCGCAAATAAAAATAAAGTGAGTATTATAGGAGATATTCAATTATTTTTAGACGAAATTTTAATATCTAAAGTTCCTGTAAAAATGATATTTGTTACAGGTACTAATGGTAAATCAACAACTGTATCAATCATTTATCATCTTTTAAAATTTATGAAAGAAGATGTACAGTTAGGTGGTAATATAGGAATAAATGGAGTTTTAGAATTAGAATACCCTAAGAAAAATAGTATTTATGTTATTGAGATTTCATCCTTCCAGATTGAATTAACCCCTAGATTGAAACCTGATATCGCTGTTCTATTAAATATATCTCCAGATCATTTGGATAGGCATGGGGATATAAAAAATTACTCTATGATAAAATCAAGGATTTTCTTATTACAGGATAATGATGATACGGCAATCATTGGGGCAGACGACAAGAATACTATTAGAATATCTAATGGCATCAGAAAAGAAATTAACACGATTAGAATTTCAAAAAATAAAGAAGTTAGAAATGGTATTTGGGGATTGGATGGATCAATTATAACGAATTTAGATAAAAAGAAATTAACAATGGGAAAACTGTCTCATAAAAAGTCTCTTGCTGGTGAGCATAATCTTCAAAATATTGTTGCAAGCATAGCGGTTTTAAGAAGCCTCGGATATAGTTTGGATGATTATGAGGCCGGATTTCATTCTTATTTAGGATTAAAGTATAGAATGGAAGTTATTGGATATTACAAGAATATTTGTTTTGTTAACGACAGTAAGGCTACAAATGCCGAAGCATCCAGAGAAGCAATTATTAGCTGTGATAATATTTATTGGATACTGGGTGGTTTAGAAAAAGACGATGGGATTAATCAAATAAAAAATTCTTTTAAAAATATTAAAAAAGCATATTTAATTGGAAGTTCAATTAAGTCTTTTTCAAAGACCTTGTTAGAAAAAAGCATTGATTATGAAATATGCAGTACTCTTGATATTGCTATTAAAAGTTCAATCTTTGACGCGGTCAAAAATAAATTTAAATCAACGATATTATTTTCTCCTGCTTGCGCTTCTTACGACCAGTTTAAAAACTACGAACAAAGAGGTAGTGTTTTTAATAGGTATATAAAAGACTATATTGAATAAATTTAGGTAATTGCTGTTATGAACTTAAAAAGAACTAATCAAAATGTCCTATCTGAATGGTGGTGGACTGTTGACAAATTTCTAATTTCCTTAGTTTTTATCCTAATATTTTGTGGAGTCATTTTAAATTTAGCTGCAAGTCCTGCTGTAGCTAATAGATTGGGTCTCGATCAATATTATTTTGTTAAACGACATTTTATTTATTTAGTGCCTTCAGTCACAACAATGATTCTATGTTCATTCCTTAACCAAAAAAATATTAGAAGGATTTGTTTGTTAACGTTTTTATCTTGTATTTTAATAATGGTATACTTGAATATTTTCGGTACCCCCATAAAAGGAGCTACAAGATGGTTAGATTTAGGGGTTATATCTTTGCAGCCATCAGAATTTGCTAAACCAGTGTTTATAGTTTTAATTTCTTGGTTTTTTTCAGAATCTCTAATATCAAATAAACCTGGAAAGCTAATTTCTTTAATTTTATACATTATTCTAATTTCATTGCTAATTCTCCAACCGGATTATGGGCAAACTTTATTGATAACAATAGTTTCATCAATAATATATTTTATTTCAGGAATGCCGTGGATTGGTATTTTAATAATATCAACTATTGGTATTATCGGACTTACCACTGCCTATCTTAATGTTGACCATGTTGCTCAAAGGTTAAATAGTTATCTGAATCCATCTTCCGGAGATACTTTTCAAGTAGATACCGCTCATAATGCAATCATAAAAGGAGGTTGGCTAGGAAAAGGTCCTGGCGAAGGTACGATAAAAAATATACTTCCAGATGCTCATACAGATTTTATATTCGCGGTTGCAGCAGAAGAATACGGCATATTTATATGTATGCTAATAGTCTTGCTTTTTGCATTCATAGTGTTAAGAGGTTTTCAGCGAGCAATGTTAAATCAAGATATTTTTTCGAGGCTATCTATTGCCGGATTATCATCAATGATTGGAATACAATCTGGTATAAATATAGGTGTTAATTTAGGGATAATTCCCGCTAAAGGTATGACATTACCTTTTATTTCATACGGAGGTTCTTCAATGCTATCAATTGCAATATCATTCGGTTTTATGTTAGCTTTTTCAAGAAAAAAAGCAAGCAATAGGATATTAATTGTAAATAAACATAGCAGGGAACTTAATTGAAAAATTATTCAAGTAAAAATAAAAAAATAATTATTGTGGCCGGTGGCTCTGGCGGACATGTTTTTCCTTCAATTGCAGTTATAGATGAGCTTATTGATTCATCCTTTGAAATATTAATGATCACTGATAAGAGAGGCTTAAATTATAAGAATCTGTTCCCAAATATTACTATCCGTGTCATAGAGTCAGATACTCCGTTTGGAAAAAATAATTTAAAAAAGATTTTATTTTTATTCAAAATTATACCAGGTCTCCTTCTATCCTTTTGGATTTTATTGAAATTTTCACCTAGATTAATTATTGGCTTTGGAGGTTATCCTAGCTTCCCACCAATTATGATAGCTTATTTGTTACGAATTCCAATTATTATCCATGAGCAAAATTTAATAATGGGCAGGGCTAATAGATTTCTAGGAAATTTAGCAAAAAAAATTTTAATTTCTCAAAAGGATACAAAAAATATTTTACCAAAGCATTATAATAAGACTTTGTTAGTTGGTAATCCCATTAGAAAAGAGATTTGCAGACTAAGAAGTACTCACGCGCCCTTGTATGAACATACAAATAAATTTAATATTCTTATTTTTGGTGGCAGTCAAGGTGCCAGTATTTTTTCAAATTTAATTCCTCTATCTTTGTCGTTACTTCCAAGCGAGTTAAGGTCAAATATTAATATTGTTCAACAGGTTGTTAAAAAGGACTTATCATTGCTAGAAGAAAAATATAAAGAGCTTTCCATTCCAGCTAAAATTGAAACGTTTTTTGATAATTTACCATTATATATGCATGAAGCTGATATAATCATATCTAGAGCGGGAGCTACATCAATCGATGAATTCAGGGTTATTGGAAAGCCGTCTATATTGATTCCATTAAGTCATTCTATAGATAATGATCAGTATATAAATGCTAAAAAACTAGAAAATGATGGGGCTTGTATTCTAGTGGAGGAAAAAGACTTGAATGAAAAATTTTTATCAAATCAAATTAACTATTTTTATAACAATAGAGAAGTTTTAACTAAAATGAGTTTAGCCGCCTATGCAACTGGAAATACTAGCGCAGCTAAGAATGTCGCTAATTTAATTTTAACTTATTATTAAAATAACATTTTTGAAATTTTATGTTACAAGACTATATATTAAGGGGATAATTATTGTTTTTTAGTAGTTTCAAAATAATTCACTTTATTGGTATCGGTGGTATTGGCATGAGTGCCATTGCAGAATTAGCTTACGAATTAGGCTATGTAGTGCAAGGAAGTGATATTAGAAAAAATAATAATCTTATTAGACTTGAGAAAAAAGGTATTTCTATAAATATTGGCCACGTTGGTAAAAATATACAGACAGCAGAAGTGGTTGTTTACTCATCTGCGATTGATAAAAGTAATCCAGAAATTATTGAAGCAAATGCAAGGAGTATACCTTTGTATTCCCGAGCAGAATTCCTGGCAATTGTTATGAAAGATAAACGCTCCATTACGATATCTGGTACGCATGGGAAGACGACTACTACTTCTATAATAGGGCAATTATTAAAGGATGAAGCTATAGATCCAACTGTTGTTAGCGGTGGTATAATGAATATCAATAAAAGTAATCTTATATTTGGTAATGGAGATTGGATGATTGTTGAGGCTGATGAATCAGATGGCAGTTTTTTAATATTGCCTTCCGAGATATCAATTATAACAAATATTGATAATGACCATTTGGATTATTACAAATCAATGACATTACTAAAGGATGCTTTTGTTAAATATGCCAATAAAACTCAAGAAAACGGTTATTTAATTTTATGTATTGATGATATTGGGGTCCAATCAATATTAGGTGATATTATGGTAGAAAGATTAATTTCATATGGTTTTTCTAAAAAAGCAAATTACCAGGTTTCATTTATCAGAAATGAATCTTTAGGTTCAATTTTTTCTCTAAAGTGTAATTTACCCGATATATATTTTGATGAAGAATTTTTTATACCAATGCATGGTGATCATAATATTAACAATGCAGTTGCGTCCATAATTGTCGCAAAAATATTAAGCATAGATATCAAAAAAATAAAAAGTAGACTTAAAGATTTCCCAGGTATTCAAAGAAGATTTACAAAAATTGGAGATAAAGATGGGGTGATATATTTTGATGATTATGCACATCATCCAGTGGAAATACAGGCAGTGTTATCGGCAGCCAATAAAATCAAGCATAATAAGATAGTAACCGTTTTTCAGCCTCATAGATATAGCAGGATAATTGAGTTATACGATGGATTCTGCTCTTCATTTAAGGATACGGATTATTTGCTGATCGCACCTATTTATTCTGCAGGTGAGTTAGCTACAAAAGCTATTACCAACAGAACCATAGCAAATGATATTAAATTTATTGATAAAGATTGTATAAAATACTTTATGAGCAATGAAAATTTAAAAATATTGTTAAAATCAATTGTAAAAAATGGTGACATTGTTATTTTTATTGGAGCTGGCGATATAAGCTCAATTGCAAGAGAAATTGTTAAAAATATATAATTAAAATAGCAAGAGATTTTATTTCATGAAATTATGGCCTAATGCAGATTTATTGGTGGATAAATTATACAAACCTAGTGGTAGATTAATTCCTAATTACCCCTTGGCTTCATCTTCTTGGTTTCGAGTTGGGGGTGCAGCTGAAGTCATGTTTTTCCCAGAGGATGAACATGATCTGGCTATATTTTTAGAAAAATTACCAAACGATATTAATTACTGTGTGTTGGGAAATAAGTCTAATGTTTTAATTAGAGATTATGGAATATCAGGAATTGTAATTTCTTTGGGAAAAGCTTTTTCAAAAATAGAAGTAGTTGATGGGGATAAAATATTATCGGGATGCTCTGTTTTAGATAAGAAATTATCTAGTTTTGCGCTCCAAAATAATATAGGCGGATTCTCCTTTTACAATAGTATTCCGGGATCTGTTGGTGGGGCTATTAAAATGAATGCGGGAGCGTTTGGTCAGGAAACAAAAGATCTCTTAATAGAGGTAACGCTTATTGATAGAAGTGGTATTACATATAATGTTAAGAATAGTTTGTTAGATTTTAAATACCGTAGTTCTAACATTGCTAACGAAACATTATGTCTGTCAGCTTTGTATCAAGGATATCATTCTCAATACCATAGGATATATGATGAAATGATATCTATAAAAAATTTAAGGAATAATTCTCAGCCTTTGAGAGAAAAAACAGGTGGATCAACATTTAAGAATACGAAACATAAAAAGGCTTGGGAGCTAATAGAATTATCTGGTTGCAGGGGTTTGTCCGTTGGTGGCGCTTCTGTTTCCAGGAAGCATTGTAATTTTATTATTAATAATGGAAATGCAACAGCACGAGATGTAGAATCTTTAGGTAAGTTAATTATTAGTAAAGTTAAATCTGTTACAGGTATAAAACTTGAATGGGAGATAAAGTGTATAGGTTCTGGTCCCGAAATTTAAACTTTAAGGAATGTTATGTTGAATAAAAAAGTTGTTATTTTGTTAGGAGGAGAATCTCCGGAAAGAGAGATTAGTTTTTTAACTGGTGACGCTTGTTATAACTCACTCATTAAATTAAATTACGATGTCATTAGGATTGATCCAGATCATAATCTAATACCTGTTTTAAATAAAATTTCACCAGACATAGTTTTTAATGCTCTTCATGGCAAGTGGGGTGAGGATGGAAATGTACAAGCAATTCTTGAATATCTGCAGATACCATATACCCATTCAGGAGTCTTACCGTCATCTAATGCAATTAATAAAAATATTGCAAAAAATATTTTTAAATCTGCTGGCATTCCAGTAGCAGAAGGATTTACTATTAATAAAAAAGAATTAATTGTAGGAAATATTATGAAACCCCCATATATTATTAAGCCTATATCAGGGGGGTCAAGTATAGGTGTTGAGATTATTTTTGATGAAGAGATTGATTTAAAAAAGATAGTAAGAGAAGATAAATTAAATGATTTTGATACATATTTGATTGAAGAATATATATTAGGAAAAGATTTAACTTGCGCTGTTATGGGAAACAGAGTTCTTGGTGTTACTGAAATTATACCAAATAGTAATTTTTATAATTACGAATCAAAATATAAATCAGATTCAACTGTACATTTAATCCCAGCAAATATTGAAAGAAATATATATCAAGCTATCCAAGAATTATCGTTAGCAGCTCACGAATCTTTGCATTGCAAGGGTGTAACGCGTTGTGATTTTAGATTTAATGACATATTGGGCATGGAAGGATTAGTTTGCCTAGAGATTAATACTCAACCCGGAATGACAGAGAGATCATTAGTTCCAGAGCTTGCAAGTCACGCAGGAATATCCTTTGATGAACTAGTTTATTGGATTCTTAATGATGCGTCTTGCAATAGATAATGATAATTGGAATACATTAGATGAATGAATTATATTTAAATAACTCTGGTTCAAGAAATTTAATAAAAAGCAGAACAAGGAAAATTAAATCCATATTCTCTTATTTTACAATACTACTAATTGTATTTTTTGGATTTGTTTTGTTATTGAACCAAGTTGGCTACAGGCCTTTTAAAGAATTTAATTTACCTCCCTTTTTTTTGTCCGATAATTTAGATTTTTCTATTAAGCATATTTCAACAAATGGAAATAGACATACACGGCAATCTGATATAATAGATGCAACATTCAATAATAATAATAATTCAATATTTTCTTTTGATTCAAAAAAAGCTATTAGAAATTTAAATAATCTAGATTGGATAAAATCGGTTGATCTAATTAAATTATACCCTTCAACTCTTCATGTTAATATAACAGAATATAATCCTATAGCCATATGGTTCTATGAGAAGGAAAAATATGTAATTGGAGAAGACGGTCAGGTTGTAGATAGCTTAAATGCAGATAATTTTTTGAATTTAAAAATGATTGTAGGAGATAATGCTGCACTAGCAGCACCAGGGCTTATAGAGCAACTTAACTCAAGGCCAAAAATTGGCAATAAGGTAAAATCTATTCTAAGGGTAGGGAACAGGAGATGGACATTAAGGTTATATAATGGGATAGAAATTTACTTACCAGAAGATAATTATTCTTCTTCTTTGGATGAATTGATAGAATTAAATGATCTAGAGGATATATTGAATAAATATATAAAAATTATCGACATGAGATTGCCTAAAAGAATTGATATCACGCCATCAAAATTTAACAATATAACCACACCAAAAGATATATAAGGTAATAATAAATGCATTTAATGTCATTTAACAGAATGTCAGGGCAAATTAGAGATAAAAACTATAATCATAAATCTATTAGCGCTGCATTAGATGTAGGTACGGATAAAATTGTATGTATAATTGCAAAGAATCACAACTTCTATGATTCTAAAAAAAATTCTACAATAGAAATTATAGGCATAGGCCATAATCAATCAAAAGGCGTAAGAGCAGGGAATATTGTAGATTTAAATGCTGTAGAAGATTCTATTAGAACTGCCATAGAAGCAGCAGAAAGTATGGCTGGCGTTACAATTGATCAATTAATAGTTAATGTTTCGTCAAATAATATTGAATCGGCAGTTTACGAAGTGGGTGTCCCTATTCATAATTCTCAGGTTAACAATAAAGATGTTCAGACAGCTCTTCATGCATCTTATGGTCAGGAGTTAAAGGATGATAAGACAAAAATACACACAATACCACTGGGATTTTCTATAGATGGCATACAAGGTATTTTGGATCCAATAGGTATGTATGGGCAGAGATTAAATATCAATATGCACATAATTACAACAGATACAGGACCACTACGAAACCTTAATCTTGTAGTGGAAAGAGCTCATGCTAAAATTTCAAAGATGATTGTATCTCCATTGGCAAGTGCAGTGGCAACGTTAAGCATAGATGAAGCTGACTTAGGAACAATCTGTATTGATATGGGAGCTGGATGTACATCGTTTTGTTTATTTGTTGATGGTATGTTAAAATACGCAGACGCCATACCTATTGGTGGCCGCGATGTGACATTAGATATTGCTAAGCAATTATCAACCCCAATAATTGATGCAGAAAAATTAAAAGTATTATATGGCGGCGTTTTATCTCATGTCTACGAAACTGGAGATTTGATCAACATCCCTCTTGTTGGAGAGGGAGAAAAACAAAATCTTATACAAAAAGTACCAAAACCAATAGTTGCTGATATTGTAAGGCCAAGAGTAACTGAAATTTTTGAATTAATTAAGGAACGTCTTAATAATATTAGCAACTCACTGCACAAAGATAAAAGAATAATATTGACTGGGGGGATGAGCCAGTTAACTGGCGTAGATGAATTGGCTGCGCAAATTTTTGGAGGACCTGTTAGAAGGGCTGTACCTAGAAATTTTTCTAATGATATAAATGTTAATAGCCCAATTTTTTCAACTGCAGTTGGAATGTTAATATTTGCGCAAAATGATAATCTTATTATTGAAAAATTATCTAAAGAAAAAAAAGTTTTTAAAAATAGTGGATATTTATCAGATATTAGTAAATGGTTAAGAGATAGCTTCTAGAGTAATCATATCGTGAGTTTAAGTTTAATTATTTTATATTAGATTATTTATTATAAATCCGGAGATGTGGCGTTTCCAAGATAAGTTTTTGAGAAGGAATTGTAATTATGACTATTAATTTAAAAATGCCAGATTCAATGAGTGAATTAAAGCCAAGAATAACAGTGTTTGGTGTCGGTGGTGCAGGTGGAAATGCTGTAAATAATATGATTCAAGAAGGACTTGATGGAGTAGAATTCGTTGTTGCCAATACAGATGCACAAGCTCTTGCTATGTCTAGTGCAGATCGTCGCATTCAAATGGGTACGGCAATTACTGAGGGACTAGGAGCTGGTTCACAACCTACAATTGGTGCTGCATCAGCGCAAGAAGCTCAAGCAGAAATTTTAGATTACGCTTCAGGTGCACATATGGTATTTATTACAGCCGGTATGGGTGGTGGTACTGGTACAGGAGCAGCTCCTGTTATTGCCCAATTATGCCGCGAACAAAATATACTAACAGTTGCTGTTGTAACCAAGCCTTTTCAGTTTGAGGGAGCGAGGAGAATGCAGATAGCTGAAGACGGAATTTCTGAGTTAATGAAACACGTCGACACATTAATAGTTATACCAAACCAAAACTTGTTTAGAATTGCAAACGAGAGGACTACTTTTTCCGATGCATTTGCGATGGCAGATCAAGTCTTGTTATCAGGAGTGCAAGGCATTACTGACCTTATGGTTAAAGAAGGTCTCATTAATTTAGATTTTGCGGATGTAAAATCAATAATGCAAGGTATGGGTAAGGCGATGATGGGAACAGGGGAAGCTTCGGGTGAGAAAAGAGCAATTGAGGCTGCTGAAGCAGCTATTGCAAACCCGCTTTTAGATGAAGTTTCTATGAAAGGTGCCCAAGGATTATTAATATCAATTACTGGCGGTGAAGACTTAACGTTATACGAAGTCGATGAGGCTGCATCAAGAATTAGAAATGAAGTTGATAAAGATGCTAATATTATTTTAGGCGCTACATTTGATCCAAGCATGGAAGGTTCGATCAAAGTGTCTGTTGTAGCTACTGGAATACAATCAGAAGTAAATGCTGGCTCTTACAATACTACAGTTGATAACATTGATTACAGGAAATCAAATAAGGTTGGGACGTCATTCAGTAATTTCAATTTTGGAAAGACTCTAAGTAAAGATAATAATGTATCTGAAAAATATTCAACCGATAAAAATTCTGATTCCAAGGATGATATTGTTAAAACAACCAATAAAGAGGAACAAAGTGATGTGACTTTTAGAAAGATTGATTCAAATCATAGTTTTTATAACTCACAATCAAGGCCTGTTATTTCAGAAGATAAAAATATAAATTTAAATAAATCTTTTACACCCAAAGCATCTATTATTCCTGATGTTGGCAAAGAGGATATACCTAAAGTCAATAGCTTTTTTTCAATGAAAGATGATAATGTTACTGTTGGCATGCAAAGTGATTTTATAGATAAATACGAAGATAAAAAAGGAAAGAAAAGTCTTTTTGAAAGACTAATAAACGTTGGTTCAAAAAAGAAAGTTAGTCAGAGTCATGTTAATGAACCAAACTTTGTTGAAACTGATTTCGTTAAATATGAGAATGAAGCTATAAGTGGTAATATGATTCCAAATGAATCTTTTGACGATAACAATCCTTTGGACAACGAATTAAATGACGATAAATTCAATTATGATTTACATGGATTTGAATTGGAAGATAAAGATACTCAGGCCGCAGATGAGATAATTGACTATAAAGAAATGGAAGATGGTCAGTTTGACGAGAGTATTGCTGAAAAAGATGACGACAACTTGGAAATACCAGCTTTTCTTCGCAGGCAAGCTAATTAATACTATAATTAATCTTTATATTGTTTTATACAAATATATATAATTTAAACAGGGTTGTGATTAAATATTTCTAAATCCTAATATATTTTAATAAGCTATTTTTATATGGTTAGAGTAATGCTAAACAATTTTCAAACCACTATTGCTAATGAAATAAATTTTACAGGTAATGGTATTCATACTGGTATTCTATCTAACGTTACATTAACGCCTGCTGGACCAGATACTGGTATCGTTTTTATTCGCAGTGATCTAAATAATAGTAAAAAAAAAAATCGTATAGAGGCAATATCATCCAACGTTAGTTCAACTTATTTCTGTACTGAATTAACAAACTCAGATGGCGTCTCTGTATTAACAGTTGAACATTTAATGGCTGCATTTGCGGGTGCCAGGATTGATAATATTGAAATACACATAAATGGAAATGAAATCCCTATTATGGACGGAAGTTCAATTGAGTTTATAAAGTTAATAGATAAATCAGGTATAGTAAAGTTAGATAAAAATTCAAAATTTATTAGAATATTAAAACCAATAGAGATAGTGAAAGGTCAATCAATTGCGCGTTTTGTTCCTAATGATAAATCTATGATTGAAACTGAAATTAATTTTAACCATAGTAAAATAGGTAATCAGAATATAGCTTTTGAGTTTACACCACAGTTCTTTAGAGATGAAATTGCATCAGCTCGTACATTTGGTTTTTTGTCTCAAGCTGAAAAATTAAATTCTGTTGGGTATGGCCTTGGTGTTAATCTTTCAAACACGATAGTGTTAACTGAGAAAGCTATTATGAATTATGAAGGTTTAAATTACAAAGATGAATTTGTAAGGCATAAAGCACTTGATATTTGTGGTGATTTAATGCTTTCTGGTTATAATATTATTGGTAAATACCAATCAATTCGCGGAGGTCACTGTCTAAATCACAAAGCTTTAACTTCATTGTTTAAGGCAGCGGATTCTTGGGAAATTGTAGAAGATATTGATAGTTTTCTTAATATAGAAACAAAAAAATTAAGCAGCAATATTAAGGTTTCGAGTCTCTAAAGCTAGATTAATATATTTTTGTGATTATAATAAATCTTAAAATTTATTTATTTTTAAATGTCTATTAGATTCAAAAGTATTAAAATGATGCGTTACTACATTAATTTTATTTTTTTAGTTGTTATGTCCACTCTCGTTGGTTGCGCTAATCAGGAAGGTGTTGATGTTTACAAAGAAAGACCTATAGGACATATATATGAAATCGCTATGTCTTATCTTGAAAAAGAAGAATATATAGAAGCGGCTACAGAATTTCTTGAAGTTGAACGACAATATCCATATTCAGAATGGGCAGAAAAATCAATTATGATGGCTGCATATTCATATTTCAAAATGAACGATCATAATCAAACGATAATACAATGCGAGAGATATATATCCTTATATCCGAATTCTCCAAATGCAGCTTACGCAAGCTATTTAATTGGATTATCTTATTACCTTTTGATACCTAATATTGGAAGGGATCAAGAATTTTCCATGAAATCTTTGGAACAATTTCAGATCTTAATAAAAAGATATCCAAATTCAGAGTATGTAAATGACGCAAAGTTAAAAATGGATTTGACTTACGACCATTTAGCTGGTGAGGAAATGGAGATAGGCAGATACTATCTTAAGAAAGATCTATTCATCGCCGCTATTAATAGATTTAAAGCTGTGGTTACAGGATATCAAACAACGATACATATAGAAGAGGCTTTAGCAAGACTCGTAGAATCTTATATGGCATTAGGAATAATTTCTGAGGCACAGACTGCCGCTGCTATATTGGGTTATAATTATCCTGGTAGCGAATGGTATAAAGACTCTTATAATTTGTTACAAAGCGGTGGATTGTCGCCTAAAGAAGATACTAATTCTTGGATTAGTAAAACATGGAGATCGGTTAATCCGATATAAATATTATGATTATATCACTATCTATTAAAAATATTGTATTAATAGATGACTTGTATGTTGAATTCGGAGATGGATTATCTGTATTCTCCGGCGAGACGGGTGCTGGTAAATCTATTATTTTAGATTCTATCGCATTAGCCTTAGGTGCTAGAGGCGACTCTAATCTTGTAAGAAAAGACTGTAATCAAGGTTCGGTAATCATTGTTTTGGAATATGATAGCATCTTAATAGATGATCTATCCCTGTCAGATTATGATATATCTGATTCGGAGAATATCATCTTAAGAAGAATTCAATATTCAGATGGGAAAACAAAATCCTTTTTAAATGATATGCCAATTAGCTTATCTGTAATGAAAAAAATTGGTCAATCCTTGGTAGAAATACATGGACAGCATGACGAAAGAGCGCTTTTAAATGCTAGTACTCATATGAAAATTATAGACGCTTTTGGAGGTCATGGAAGTATTTTAAAAGATATTGCAGTTTTAGTTGAAGCAATTAAGAAAAAGTCGAATGAGATAAAAGTAAAAGAAGATAGGTTTACTAAGATTGAGCAAGAGAGAAAATTTTTAAAAGATTCATACGATGAGATTGTTAAGTTGAATTCATACAAAGGTGAGGACGAATTTCTATCAAATAAACGTAAAATAATATCTAAGAGTGAGAAAATAAAAGAAACCATGACCATGGTGAGTGATTTTATTTCAGGGGATTCTGGTGCAGAAGAAAAGTTATCACAAGCTTTGGGTGCAATTCATAAAATTACAGATATTGATGAGAAGTCTATTTTAGGTATTTACAATAATTTATTCAAGATACAGGAGGATTTGTCTGATACAATTAAAGACACTGTCGATCTTATTGATAGCATGTCTTTCGATCAGGATGAACAGGAGTTATTGGAGGAGAGATTATTTGCAATAAGAGCTGCTGGAAGAAAATTTCAAGTAATCCCTGATCATTTGCCTAATCTTGCGGAAAAATATAATAATGATTTGTCATTACTTGACAGTAGCAGAGAAGAAATTGGTCTACTTAAGAAAGACCTAGATGCGCTATTTGTTAAATATAAAGATATCGCAAAAGGCCTGTCTATAAGAAGAAAAGAAAGTTCTAGAGATTTTGATTTACTGATTATGCAAAGTTTAAAAGGTCTAAAGTTAGAGAGTTCAATTTTTAAAACATCTTTGGTTTTAAGAAATGACCTAGATGTTCCTAATTACAATGGCTTTGATCACTTAGAATTTATCTTATCGGCTAACCCAGATAGCAATGCTGGTCCTTTAAGATCAATTGCTTCTGGTGGTGAATTATCAAGAGTTATGCTTAGCATTAAGTCTGTAGTATCAAAGAAGTTTGGGGCGAAAACATTAATTTTTGATGAAATAGATACTGGTATTAGCGGATCTGTAGCAAGTGCAGTGGGAGAAAAATTAGAATCTTTATCAGATCATTTTCAAGTATTTACTGTAACACATTCTCCTCAAGTCGCTTCTAAAGGTAATCATCATTTTTTAATTAGAAAAACATATTCAAATAATTTAGAAAAAAATAGAACGTCAGTAGAATTTTTAAGATTAACTAGAAAAGATAGAATAGAGGAAATATCAAGGATGATGTCTGGTTCTAAAGTGACTTCAGAAGCGAGAGCTGCTGCAGAGAGATTGATGGAAGGTGAGTGATTTTGGAACAAAATAACAGTACGATTAAAAAATTTAGAGAACTCTTAAATGCGGGGTTGAATCAAGATCATTCGTATAAGTTATTAAATGAACTAATTGAAGAAATAAAATTGCATGATCAAATGTATTTTAATAATGATTCTCCGATAATTTCTGATGCTGAATATGATGAATTAAAAAGATTATTTATAGATTGTGCAAGTACATACCCAAAATTCTATGAAACTGCTAATTATATTGATAATGTTGGTGCGCATCCTTCTGAAAAATTTGCTAAAGTTTTTCACTCTGTTCCAATGTTGTCGCTCTCAAATATATTTAAAAGTTCAGAACTACTTGATTTTACCAATAGAATTAATAAATTTTTATCAATATCAAATAATTCAAATATAGAATTTATAGCCGAACCTAAAATTGATGGTCTCTCTGCGTCTTTGAAGTATATGGATGGAAAATTAATTGTTGCATCAACTCGAGGTGATGGAATTCAAGGGGAGAATGTAACACAAAATATATTGACCTTGCTTGGTATTCCAAGATTAATAACGCACTCTGACTTCCCAAGTGTTTTTGAAATTAGGGGTGAGGTTTATATGTGTCATGATGATTTCTTTAAATTAAATGAGAAGATGATTTTAGATGGAAAACCACCATATGTTAATCCTAGGAATACCGCATCAGGTTCCTTGCGTCAATTAGATCCAGAAATAACGAGATCAAGGAATCTTCGTTTTTTTGCTTATGCGTGGGGTGAAGTATCTAGTCTTCCTTTCAATACACATTACGAAATGATAGAAGCTTTTAAAAGATGGGGTTTTGATACAAACCCATATACAAAAATATGCAACTCAACAGAAGATTTATTGCAAGCATATAATGATCTTAATACAAATCGTTCAAACCTAAATTATGATATAGATGGAGTGGTGTATAAAGTTAACTCATTAACATTGCAAGATAGACTAGGTTACATTGCCAGGGCCCCCCGCTGGGCAATTGCTCATAAATTTCCTGCTGAGAAAGCGATATCAAAAATATTAGATATTGAGATACAAGTTGGTAGAACTGGATCTTTAACCCCTGTGGCAAAATTAGAGCCGGTCACGATTGGAGGTGTTGTTGTTAGGAATGCTACGTTGCATAATGAAGGTTTTATTAGTGGTATTGCTAGCAATGGTGAGTTAATCAGAGAGGGAATTGATATAAGGATTTCTGATACGGTTACAGTTATTAGGGCAGGTGATGTTATTCCTAGGATACTGGATGTTGACATTAAATTACGTAATGAAAATGCAAAGAAATTTATATTTCCATCAGTATGCCCTATCTGTGGAAGCCCTGCAGTTAGAGAAATTACTACCACCAATGGTAAGGAAGGTTCAATTAGAAGATGCACGGGTGGTTTATTGTGCGAGAGTCAAATTTTAAGTAAACTAGAATTATTTGTTTCAAGAAACGCTTTCGATATTGATGGTTTTGGAAAAAAAACTATGAATATCTTTTACCAAGAAGGTTTTGTTAAAAAACCTGATGATATTTTTACCCTTAAACAAAGACAAAAAAACAATCATATTAATATACTTTCATTAGAGGGTTGGGGGGAATTGTCATTAGAAAATCTATTCTCTAGTATTGATGAAAAGAGATTGATTAGCCTGGATAGATTTATTTATTCTCTAGGCATACGTTACGTTGGAGAAAATAATGCAAAAATTATAGCATCTCATTATATTGATGTGGATAGTTTTATACGGCATATGGAAAAGTTAGGTGAGGACGATAGGATTATTTTTGATGATATTTCTGATATCGATGGAATAGGTACTGTTGTTGTTTTATCCTTAAAAGAATTTTTTGGAGAAAAATCTAACTTACAAATAGTAAAAAATTTACTTCAAATGCTGGATATAACTAAATCCAAGAGTATTATTAGTAAAGAATCAGCAATATTTGGATTAAAGATTGTTTTTACAGGGACTTTAAAAAGAATGTCGAGGGCTGAAGCAAAATCAAGAGCAGAATCTCTTGGAGCAAAAGTTTTAAGCACAATAACAAGCAAAGTTGATATACTTGTCTCAGGAGAGGAAGCTGGATCAAAAGAGAAAAAAGCAATTGATTTAGGTGTTCGTATTGTTAATGAAGATGATTGGTATGATCTAATCTCTGAATAGCTTAAATGTTAGAGGTTATTCTGATAAACCATTTTTTTGTTTCCATATCCAAACGATTGGCAATTTTTTTTCTTGTTATTTGATGATATTCATTTACCCAAACTATTTCTTTTTCGGTTAACATTTCTTTATTTATCAGTTTTCTGTCCAAGGGAACAAATGAGAGTATTTCAAATTCTAGCATTTTCTCTTGTGTGTTATTTGAAGTTTTTGATTTTTTAACTAACATTAAGTTCTCTATTCTAATGCCAAATTCATCTTTCAGATAAACTCCTGGCTCATTTGAAATAATCATGCCAGGTTTTAAGCTACAGACATTATTTTTTTTAGATATATTCTGGGGTCCTTCATGTACATCAAGAAAAGATCCTACCCCATGGCCTGTTCCATGATTGTAATCATAGCCATATTCTAATAATGGTTCCCTAGCAATCCGATCTAATTCTTTGGAAGGGGTATCCTTATTAAACTTAGTAGTAGCGAGTGCAATGTGCCCCTTTAGCACTAAGGTAAATAAATCTATCATTTTTTTACTTGGATTCCCAACTGATATTGTTCTTGTTATATCTGTTGTACCATTAAGATATTGCCCCCCAGAATCAATTAGCAGAATGTTATTATTCTTTATTTTTTGATTTGTTTTATAATTTGCCCTGTAATGTATTATTGCTCCATTAGAAGCAGAGCCTGCTATTACATCAAAGCTGTTACCTATAAAGTTTATATCCTTGGTTCTGTACTCGTATAATTTTTTATCAATAGCAATTTCGTCAATTTCTTTTAAATATGATTTGTTATAAAACCAATAAAGGAAACTAGTAAGAGCTACCCCATCTTTTATATGAGCCATCTTAGATCCATTTATTTCTGTTGTATTTTTTATTGAAATTTTTTCTATACAGATATTTATTTTCTTAATTATTTTGATGTTTAAGCTTTCAAATAAACCTTCAAAATACTTAGAAACACCGTGCATATCAATCTGGATATTTTGAATTATTAGACCCTCTGATTTCATGGTTCTGTTTAACTCTTTAAAGTCTATAATAACCGTTTCTGGCTTTAACCATCTAATTAAGTTTCTATCTGCATATTGTTCGTTACAGAATATTATTGATTTATTTTCAGATATATAAGCATAGGCTTCTACATTTGGTGTATGAACCATGGTGTGAGAACGTATGTTATAGAGCCAGGATATAATACTACCACTCGTTATGAAGATAGCATCGCAGCTATCTATTTGTAATTGTTTTCGTAGATTTAATAGTTTTTCTGAAGATCTAATACCTGAATATTTAATCAAATGTCGAGTTATAATATTTTTTGAATTTTGTGGTTTTTCTTCCCACAATTTATCAATGAGATTTTGTTTTATCGGTTCTATTTTTATTCCATGAGTTTCTAATAGCTCTTCAAGTATAGATATTTGATGTATAGAGTATAATTTAGGATCGTATCCAATAGTATTATTTCTAGATAAATTTAGGCTTAGCCAATTTTTAATAGAGCATTTTGTTATATTAATTATCCTTATATTATCATTGTCTACTTCATTTTCTGCTTGTATCTCATATCTTCCATCAATGAATAATACTGCATTATTTTTTGATACAATTAAGCTTCCTGCAGAACCAGTAAAACCTACCATGAATTTTATTCTATGGTCTTGGTCTAGAATAGTATCATTTAGTTGCTTATTGGAATGGGGAATTAGATAGGCATCAAGATTATTATTTATTAATAACTCTCTTAATTTTTCAATTTTATTTATAGATTGTTTTTTCATATATATAAGCCAATACTCTGTATCTGTGAATTATATTATAATTATAATATATAGCAACCTATGCATTAAACGCATACCTATTATACAATATTTATGCTTCTCATACTACCTGCAATATAGTATTTAAAAGAATAACAAAGCGATAAATTGATATATTTTGATTACCAATAATAAAGCTAAGTTATTTTAACAATTTTTTATAAAGGCAGAAAAATGAAATTTTCAAGAAATTTTATTCATGAACTATTCTATTCTTATAATGATTATAGAAAAAATTTAAACGCAGAGACAGAGCTTAAAAGTTTATCAAACTCAATGCTTAATGACATAGGTGTTGAAAAAAAAGATATTCATTTTGTTATATGGAAGTAAATATATTAATTTTTTTTTAAAATTAAAGTTATCCAATTACCGTAAGAAAACATTTTTAATGGATAGAAGTTAAATTTATTCCATTTAGCTATAACTTTAGCACGCTGTGTTTTTTTTATTCCCGATAAGATAACGTAACTATTTCTTTCGGTTAAAATATTTACTTCATTAACTATTTTATTGATTGAATTAGCGAGAATATTTATTACAATCAGATCAAAATGACCTTTTGATCTGATTGTTTGATGATTTAAGGGTTTTGCTTCCAATACTTTTGTAAAGCTTGAAGTATTGTTTATTTTTATATTATTTTTTGATATGTCTTTGGCTATAGGATCTATATCAGTTGCAAGACATTTTGATTTCCACAATCTCGCTGCAGCTATTATTAAGATTCCGGTTCCCGTACCAATATCTAGAATATTTTTAAATTTTTTAAATTTTTTAAGAAAAGCCATAGATTCAAGGCATCCGATTGTTGAATAATGATGTCCTGAACCAAATGCGTTGCTTGCATCTATCTTGATATTAATTTTTTCTGGTTTATTTATATTCTTATAGTATGAATTATAAATATAGAATCTATCTATAGAAAGTGGCTTTAAATTTTTTAAGGATTCACTAACCCAATCAATATTTTCTATATTATTAATATTTATTATTGGTGTGTAATGAATAGCGTCTATTAAAATTTTATTCAATTCTTCTAGTTTAAAATCTTTGTTAACTAATATCTCTATATTCCATGTATTGATTTCTTCGTATCTAGCAATCGATAAAATATCTAATTTTTTATCTAAAATTTCATTTTCAATTAGCTCTGTGTTCTTTTCATTTTCTATAAAGTGTATCCTAACTATTTGATTATTATTTTTTGATATTTTCATTAATGAATTTTTACATAAGATTCTAGAACCGTTTTTATTCCTGATTTCTCAAAATCAATTTCAAGTTTTAACTGGTTTATATCTATAATTTTACCATAACCAAACTTTTCATGGAATACTCTTTGACCTTCAATGAAATTTGTTTTTCTTTTAATGTTAATTTCTTGAAATTCTGCATTAATTGTTACTGAATTATTTTTTTTAATTCTTTTCCATGCAGGAATTTTTGTCCCAGTAGCCTCTCTTGTGAACTGGCTTTCTTTTTGGTAGTTGTTGTTATTTTTTGTATAACCTGCATCAAAGTTTTTGTATTTTGACTGGCGTTCTTGCTGATAATAGTTATTTGTATTTATATACTCTGCATCAAAGTCTTTGTATTCTTCGGGTATTTCATCTATAAATCTAGATGGAATTGATTGTTGCCAGAGTCCATAGACTCTCCTGTTTAAGGCATAGGTTATCCATAAACTTTTCTTAGCTCTCGTTACACCCACATGAGCAAGTCGTCTTTCTTCCTCTAGGCCACTGTTTCCCTTCTCATCTAATGACCGTTGATTTGGAAATAGTCCATCTTCCCATCCTGGAAGGAAAATATTTTCAAATTCAAGACCTTTTGCTGAATGCAATGTCATTAGACTTACCTTCTCTGCACTGGTGTCTGATTCTAGTTCCATAACAAGCGAAACATGGTCCAAGAAACCGTCAATAGAATCAAATCCATCAATCTGTCCAATCAATTCTTTTAAATTTTCAAGTCTTCCAGAAGCGGTTGGAGATTTGTCATTTTGCCACATCTCTGTATATCCAGATTCATCAAGTATCCTCTTAACCAAATCCGTGTGATGCGATGAAGATTTTGCATCTTTCCATAGTTCAATAGAATTTATAAAATTAGCTAATTTAATTTTTGTTTGACCTCTTATTTCATCGGTCTCTATTATTTGTTTTGCTGCTAAAAAAAGAGAGATATTATTTGATCGCGCTATTTTGTTTAAGGCCTGTAGTGTAGAATTACCGATCCCTCTTCTCGGAATGTTTATGATTCTTTCAAGCTTTAAATCGTTGTTAGAGTTAGATACAACTTGTATATAACTAATAGCATCTTTGATTTCTTGTCTTTCATAAAATCTTGGACCTCCAATCACTCTATACGGAATCCCTGACATTATAAACCTATCTTCAAATTCTCTCATCTGGAAACTTGCTCTAACTAGTATTGCTATATCTTCAAGCTTCGCGCCTTTGCTTTGCTTTGCTTCAATTTCATCTGTAACAAGTCGTGCCTCGTTTTCGGCGTCCCAAACGCTCCGTATGTGGACTTCTTCCCCTTCGTCTTTAATATTCGCTATCAATGTTTTTCCCAAACGATCTTTATTGTATGAGATTAGACCCGATGCTGCACCCAGTATTTTTTCTGTTGATCTATAATTCTCTTCAAGTTTTACTATTTTTGCACCTGGATAGTCACTTTCAAATCTTAATATATTATCTACTTCTGCGCCCCTCCATCCATAGATGGATTGATCGTCATCACCAACGCATGCGATATTAGAATTTTTTTGTGATAACAACCTAAGCCATAAATATTGAGCAACATTTGTGTCTTGATACTCGTCTACTAAAATATATAAAAATATGTTTTGATATTTGTTTAGTATATCGGTATTTCTTTTAAGTAAATTTAAGGATAGCAATAGCAAGTCACCAAAATCCGCAGAATTAAGGATACTCAATCTATTTTGATATAGCCCATATAGTTCTGAAGCTTTTCTATTAGCAAATTGATAATCTTGGTTATAGGTGATTTCAGTAGGCATTAATCCTTTGTTTTTAAATGTATCTATATAACCAAGTAATAACTTAGGTGGCCATCGTTTTTCGTCTATGTTCTCTGATTTTATTATTTGTTTAATTAACCTTAATTGGTCGTCTGTATCTAGTATTGTAAAGTCAGATTTTAAACCGGCAAGCTCAGCATGAATTCTTAGTATCTTAGCACCAATTGAATGAAATGTTCCTAACCAAGGCATGCCTTCAACCATAGAGCCTAGACTTTGCCCTATCCTGTATTTCATTTCTCGAGCTGCTTTGTTTGTAAATGTAACTGCAAGAATATTTGAAGGACTTGCTTTTCTTAGGGATATTAGGTGTGCTATCTTAGACGTTAATACTTTAGTTTTTCCTGTTCCAGCTCCAGCAAGCACAAGCAAAGGACCTTCTGTGCTCTCAACGGCTTCTTTTTGTGATTTGTTTAATCCATCTAAATATTTACTAATTATCATAATTTTTTAGCTATGCTCTTCTTTGGAATTCTCGATTAATTTTTCATTATAATAATGTAAAACGTCTGTGTAAGATAATACTCCTAGAATTTTATCTTTATTATTTTTATCTGCAACAGGTAATTCAGTTAATTTTGATGTTTTGAACATGCTTAATATTTTTTCAAGATTATCTTCTTCTGATAAATATAGAATGCTTTGAATGTTATTAGAAATACTCCCTAAAGAATTATTTGTAATGAAATCTTTTGTCTTTATTGTGTATAAAAGGTTTTCATGTATTCCCTCACTAATATTTATACCTCTGGTTTCCAATTGTTGGTGGAAGATGCTTTTCTTTAATATTGCTTGTGATAAGCCAATTGAAATTGAAATTGTTAATATTAACGCGAGTGCTATATCGTAACCACCTGTTAATTCGAATACAATAAGTATTGTGGATATAGGTGCCCCTAACACTGCAGCTGCAACGCCACCCATTCCAATTAACGCATATAATCCGTTTGCAGATGAGTGATCAGGAAACACTGTACCAGCGATAATTCCAAAAGCAGCACCTGTCATGGCACCAATAAATAAGGATGGAGAAAATATTCCTCCACCAAAGCGACTACCAAAGGTGATCGCAGTTGCAATAATCTTACTAATTATTAGGACTATTAAAATATCTAGGCTAAGCTGTTGCCTTAAGGCGTCATCCGTTGAGGCGTATCCTACACCAAGTACTTCTGGTACAAATATACCAATTGTTCCTATTAAGAATCCTCCGATTACTGGCCTAAGCCACAATCTAACATTTAATGAAGAAGAAATCTTTATTGATGTAATTATAGAAATTTGGAATATTACTGCAATTAATGCGCAGATTATTCCAAGTAATGCAAAAGCAGGAAATTCATACAAGGAAACAATAGTGTAGTCTGGTATAATGAAAGCAGGAAAATCTCCAAAATGTAGTCGGGATAATAATGCGGCTATTACACTAGAAATTACTATTGGAACAAATGCGGTTAGGGCATAATGCCCTAGAATTACCTCTAATGCAAACAGTACTCCTGCAATAGGAGCGTTAAATGAAGCTGATATTGCTGCAGCAACTCCGCAGGCTAATAGAGTTCTTGTAGAGCTTGTTGATAAATTAAACCTACGCGATACATATGAGCCAATAGCTGCACCTAAATGAACGATAGGACCCTCTCTTCCGGCACTTGCGCCGGAACCTAAGGATATAAACGATACAATTGCGCTTCCTAACGCTTCTTTTAGATTTATGTAACCATTTTTTATTGACTTAGCTTCTATCACATCCGCTATGTTATAAGGTCTTTCTATTTTAGAAATATATTGGATTATTAATCCTACAAATAACCCGCCAACTATAGGTCCTAAAGCTATAATCCAAAATTGTGAGTTATTTAAGATTTCAATATTTTGCTCTGAACTGGAGCCTATCCATAGAAACTGTATGCAATTTATTAAATAACGAAATATAATAGATACAATTGAAGCAAATACACCAATTAATATAGCTAATAACCATATGATAGGTGTTTTCCTCTCTCTGTAACTACACCAGTTTCCGTACAAATTTTTTTTTATTTCAGGTAATATTTCTTTGAATAACTGTTTCATATATCTTTATATTATTTTATAATAATGGAGAATGTATACCCTTAAGGCAGAAGATAAATTTTTTGTTGTTCTAAGCTCATCAACTTTCTCAATCAGTTGTGATAGACTAATTTTATCTTTTTTAGATATTTTTTTTAAAGCTTCCCAAAACTCATATTCGAGAGCTACGCTTGTTTTGTGTTTATATATTACAACAGATTTTTTAATCATCTATTTAGAAGAAATCATATCTTTAGGAACGACTATTATATCAAATTCCTCTTCAGTCACATAGCCAAGTTTTAGCGCTTCTTCTTTTAATGTAGTATTATTTTTATGGGCCTCTTTTGCAACTTTTGCCGCTTTGTCATAACCTATTTTCGGGGCCAGGGCAGTAACAAGCATTAGTGAACGATTTAGGTTGTTGTTTATATTGTCAATATTAGGTTCAATACCCCTGATACAATTTTTTTCAAATGATAGCACGCAATCACTTAATAATTTTACAGACTGTAAAAAGTTATAAGCCATCAAAGGGTTGTAGACATTCAACTCAAAATGACCTTGACTCCCGGCAAAGGTCATTGCTGTATTATTCCCAAAAATTTGTATACAAACCTGCGTCATTGCTTCGCATTGAGTTGGATTGACTTTACCTGGCATAATTGATGATCCAGGTTCATTTTCAGGTAAAGATAACTCACCTAAACCTGCTCTAGGTCCGCTCCCCAGGAGTCTAATGTCGTTAGCAATCTTAAACAATGAACCGGCAACTGTATTGATAGCACCGTGAGTAAATACCATAGCATCATGGGCGGCAAGCGATTCAAATTTATTAGGTGAAGTTGTAAAGCGTTTGTTTGTAATTTTGCTTATTTCAGTTGCAATTTTCTCTCCAAATCCTTTTGGAGCATTAAGACCGGTTCCAACGGCAGTTGCACCTTGTGCTAATTCCATGAGTTTTGGTAGGGATTCCTCAATTCTTTTAATTCCATTTTTAATTTGAAAAACGTAGCCAGAAAACTCTTGTCCTAGAGTTATTGGTGTGGCGTCTTGTGTATGCGTTCTTCCAATTTTTATAATATTCTCCCATTCTACAGATTTCTTATCAAGCGAGTTGTGTATGGCATGCAAAGCTGGCAATAAATTATCTATAATTTCTTCAGCACATGCAATATGCATTGCAGTAGGGTAAGTATCGTTTGAAGATTGCGACATATTGCAATGATCGTTTGGATGTACAGGATTTTTTGATCCAATATCGCCGCCCATCATCTCTATAGCTCTATTTGATATAACCTCATTTGCGTTCATATTCGATTGTGTTCCAGAGCCTGTCTGCCAGACAACGAGAGGAAAATGATCATTTAAGCTCCCATCAATTACTTCTTGAGAGGCTTTAATAATCATATCGCCGATATCTTTATTCAACAGCCCAAAGTCCATATTTACTTTTGCTGCAGCGGCTTTAACGATTCCTAAGGATCTAATAATTGATGCAGGTTGTTTTTCCCAGCCAATTTTAAAATTTTCAATTGATCTTTGAGATTGAGCGCCCCAATAACGGTCTGATTCAACTTCTATTATTCCGAAGGTATCGCTTTCTTTTCTTTTTGTCATAATTTATCCTATTTTTTTATTATTTTTTATCTTTGCGAAATTGATCAATTGAAAGTACTTCTGCACCTTTTATCTCTTCTACTTCATTATTTTTGTTATAAGAGTGTTCTTTAGATAATATTTCCTCGCCTATATTAATATCTTCATTATTACTAGCATCATTTAGTTCAATTTTAAAGTTAACAGCCGGATCAACAAATGATTTTATAGCAAGAAATGGAATGGTTATTTTCTCAGCAATATTATTAAAATGAAGAACAACCGTAAATTTATCTAATTTCACTTCTAAGCTAAAAAATTGGTGTTGAAGGACTATAGTCATTTCTTTTGGAAATCTTTTTAAAAGCTCATCAGATATTACAATATTTTTTTGGCTTGTAAAAAAAGTGATATAGAAATGGTGATCCCCAGGAAATCCCTCACTAGAGACTTTCATTAACGCGCTTCTTATAACGCTAATTGCAGCTTCTTTTCCAAGTAATTCATATCCAATTAAATCTTTTTGCATGATTTTTATTACGCTATTTTATAAAGTTTAAAATTATAATAAAAATAGCATTAAATAGACTTTTCTAAAAATAGAATTTATAAAAACAAGCCATCATTATTGGATAAGTTTTTACTCCATTATTTCTTCGGCATGTTTTTAGATAGTAAAATTATTTTTTTAATTATTTTTAAATGTTTTTTCCAAATTTATTTTCTTTTTTATCACTATCTTTGCGTTATAAAATTAAAAGATAACACATATAAATTTGACCCGATAATTGAAGAGGTATTTCTAGTATTTCTTAAGAAGTTGCAAGCACTCTTTTTCTAAGCTGTATCAAATATTTAATATGAAACTGTATCTTAATAGAGCAAATATTTCATTATATGGGGCGTTCTGTTGCCAGGTGCCGCCCGAACCCCGCCTTATCTTGCTAGAGACAAGGACTTAATTTCGGCGCTAAAACTGCTTACGCAGCTACAGCCACCGGAGCATAGTTGTCATTTGCAACTAAAGTTTTTAGTCCGATACGGTGGTACCATGCCGGGTAAAAGGTGGTCTTTTACGCTCTCGTCGATCCTATTTCGCCCCCACTAAAATTATAATAAATAACTTTGGTGGAGGCGCCGGGTACCGCCCCCGGGTCCGATTAGTTTATTTTGACGCCAATTTATTACCATAGCTAATAAAGCATTATTATTATAAAGCCTGTGTATGAATAAGGAAAGAGTATAATAATAATATTTCATGCTTCGCATAAGGGAATGAATCAGTCATAATATTTATTATGAAGCAATATCTAGATTTAATGTCTCATATAATTGAGAATGGAATAAAAAAGTCAGACAGGACTGGGACTGGAACATTATCTGTTTTTGGTCGTCAGTTACGTTTTGATTTGCATGATAGCTTCCCATTAATTACAACAAAAAAATTACACATCAAATCCATCGTCCACGAACTAATATGGTTTCTGTCTGGTGATACAAATATATCGTATTTAAAGAATAATGGTGTTAGAATTTGGGATGAGTGGGCTGATAAAAATGGTGATTTAGGGCCAGTTTATGGATCGCAATGGAGATCGTGGCTTGGTTATAATAATGGTAAATCTATTGATCAAATATCTAGTGTAATAGATTCTTTAAAAAGTAACCCTGACTCTAGAAGGCATATTGTTTCAGCGTGGAACGTTAGTCAGATTGATGACATGGCATTACCCCCTTGCCACTGTTTGTTTCAATTTTATGTAGCAAATGGTAGGTTAAGTTGCCAGTTATACCAAAGATCTGCTGACATTTTTCTTGGAGTGCCATTCAACATAGCTTCGTATGCGCTCTTAACTGTTATGATAGCAAAAGTTACAGGTTATCAGCCAGGTGAATTTATTCACACTTTCGGTGATGCTCATTTGTATTTAAACCATATAAAACAAGCAGAAGAACAATTGTTAAGAAAAGAAAAGAAACTTCCAACTATCCGTTTAAATGAAAACATTGATGATATCTTTAATTTTAAATATGAAGATATCGAAATCTTAGACTACGATTCACACCCGCATATTAAAGCTGCGGTTGCTATATGAGCGTAGATATTAGTATTATTTTAGCAAGATCTAGTAATAATGTCATTGGACATAAGAATAAGCTTCCTTGGAATATACCTGGCGATCTGAAGTATTATAAAAAAGTTACCATGGGTAAGCCAATTATAATGGGACGAATTACGCATGAATCTATTGGCAAGGCGCTTCCCGGAAGGCTAAATATTATTGTTACAAAAAATCATGATTATAAGAAAGAAGATTGTATTGTAGTTAATACTGTTGATCAAGCTTTGGTTATAGCTAGAGAATTTGCAGAAAAAAATAAATTACATGAATTATTTGTTATAGGAGGTGTTCAAATTTATGAAATCGCTATGAAAGAAGCAACAAAAATATATCTGACGGAGATTCATAAAGATTACGAAGGTGATAAATTTATTAATTCTTTTGATAGTAATATATGGAAAGAGATTTCTAGAATCTATAATGTCAAATCAATTAATGAAGATTCTAATTATTCATTTGTCGTACTTCAAAGAATAAAAGGTCAATAAAAAATTCGAGTTTTTAAGTTTTCTTAGTTTATTTTACTTAAAAGACTTTAAACGATAGATATTAATCATTAAGTATATATTATATGTTATATATTAATTAAAGAATAAATTATTTAATATAAATTATTAATTTTGAAATAAAAATAGGAAAAATGTATGTCTTGGGATAATGGTGATAACAAAGATTCTGGACCTTGGGGCAAAGGTCCAGCAGGTGGTAATAATAATTTCGGTAACTCAGAATTGGATAATATATTAAAAGCTCTATTTAAAATGATAGGTGGATTTATTCCCGGAGGTTCTTCTGGTGGCAAAATGAGTAAAAAAGGTATTTTTATGTTAATACTTGTATTTTTTGTAGTTTGGGGAGCGACTGGTATTTACAAGGTTCAACCAGATGAGCAAGGTATAGTTTTAAGATTCGGTGAATTTACCAAAACAACACCCGATGGTTTGCATTATCATTTACCGTTTCCAATTGAAAAAGTTATTACTCCAAAAGTAACAAGAGAAAATCAAATAGAGGTAGGTGTTAGAACAGCAGGAGAAGGATCTTCTATAGGCAGAGGTTCTGTTGGAAGAGATATACCTGAGGAAAGTTTAATGCTAACTGGAGATGAGAATATTGTTGATGTAGATTTTTCCGTTCAATGGGTAATAAGTAATGCGGGTGATTACCTTTTTAATATACAGGATCCTGAGGCTACTGTTAAAGCAGTTGCAGAAAGTTCAATGCGTGAAGTAGTTGGTGGTGCTAATTTACAACAAATTCTTACAGAAGGCAGAGAACAGAATGAAGCGGCAGTTCTTGAATTAATGCAAAAAACATTAGATGAGTATGGTGCCGGTATTAGCATTAGGCGTGTTCAATTGCAAAAGGTAGATCCACCAGAAGCGGTTATCGGAGCGTTTAGAGATGTTCAGGCGGCAAGAGCTGACCAAGAAAGACTCCAAAATGAAGCTGATGCTTATACAAACCGGGTTATCCCAGCTGCAAGAGGTGAGTCTGCTAGATTGATGGAGGCTGCTGAAGGTTATAAAAATGCTGTTATTTCTGATGCAAAAGGTGAAGCTGCAAGATTCTTATCAATTTATAATGAGTATTCAAAGGCCCCAATAGTTACAAGGCAAAGGATGTACCTAGAAACACTTGAACGTGTTTATGAAGGTATGGATAAAATAATTATTGACCAAAGTGAATCAGGTGGTCCTGGCGTAGTTCCATATCTTCCTTTAGATCAATTACAAAAAAGAAATAATCAAGAAATTGAAAGTAGAAATCAATGAAAAAAATAGGTATAGCAGGTTTAATATTTATATTAGCAGTAGGTTCCATAGTTATTTTTAGCTCAGCTTTTACTGTTCATCAAACTCAACAAGCATTAATTTTAAGATTTGGAGAAGCGAAAAGAATTATAACCGAACCGGGATTGCATTTTAAAATTCCTTTCGCTGATGACTCTGTTTTTGTAGACAAAAGAGTTTTAGCTTTAGATTCAGAATCACAAGAAGTGATAGCATCTGATCAAAAAAGATTAGTTGTTGATTCTTATGCAAGGTACAAAATAACAGATGCTTTAAAATACTATCAATCTGTCCAAACAGCTGCTCGTGCTAATTCTAGGTTATCTCAAATATTAAATTCCGGCGTAAGAAGGGTTTTAGGTGAATCTACTTTTGAAGAAATAGTAAGAGACAAAAGACCAGAGCTAATGAAAAGAATTACAGAACAAGTTAATAATGAAGCCTCTTCGCTAGGCGTTACTATTGTTGATGTAAGAATTAGAAGAGCTGATTTGCCTGATGCCAACAGTCAAGCGGTTTACAGAAGAATGCAGACGGCTCGTGAAAAGGAAGCAAATGATATTCGTGCAAGGGGTATGGAGCAAGCGCAAAGAATTACTTCAAAAGCCGACAGGCAATCAAGAGTCATAATAGCTGAAGCTAATGCAGAGGCTGAGGCAACAAGAGGTGAAGGTGATGCTGAAAGAAATAGGCTTTATGCTGAAGCATATGGAAAAGACACAGAGTTTTTTAAATTTTATCGTTCTATGATAGCATATGAGAAGAGCTTTCAATCTGGAGATACAAGACTTGTCATTTCACCGGAAAGTGATTTCTTTGATTACTTCAAGGACCCAACTGGCAGAAAATAATTTAGTTGATAAAAAATTAAAATATTTATGAATGAATTTTTTATAGCAATTGGTTTGGTTTTTGTTGTTGAAGGATTTTTGTATGCAATATTTCCTTTTTATATGAAAAAATTGATTCAATTAATGTCAGATTATTCTGTTCTATCCTTAAGATATGGTGGAATAATCTTCATTGGAATTGGTGTTTTTATAATTTGGATAGTTAAATAAAAAACATAATTTTGACAAAATTAATATATAAATTAAATTCATCAGTAATTGTTTAGTGAAAAATATAGGAATGTTATATGAAGATAAAGCTACTAAGTATAAAATTAATATTATGTTCAATATTTATAGCTGGTTTATATAACGTTACTTCATACACATTAGCATCTGAAATAGAATACGGTGAAACTCCATCTGTTGTGATGGTTCCAAATTTTGCTGATCTTGCGGAAGATGTTATTAATTCTGTTGTGAACATATCTACCACTCAAGTTATGTCAAATAACGATAAGCCTTTATCTATTCCAAAAGATCAAAGTATTCCTGATTTTTATAAAGATTGGCTTGAAAAAAATCAGGAAATACAAAAGAAAAGATTTAGTTCATTGGGTTCAGGTTTTATAATTGATGAATTGGGGGTTATTATAACAAATGCTCATGTAATAAAAGGCGCTGATGAAATTGAGGTTATTTTCTCCGACGGGATTAAGCTAAAAGCGGACATCATTGGTAGTGATGAAAAAACAGATATTGCTGTTCTTAAGGTGAGTCCTGAAGAAGGGCAATCATTAAAGGCATTAAAATTTGGTTCGTCTGAGCAGCTTAGGGTAGGAGATTGGGTTTTGGCTATAGGTAATCCGTTTGGGCTAGGGGGAACGGTTACTGCTGGGATAGTTTCTGCCATGAATAGAGATATAAATGCAGGGCCATATGATGATTTTATTCAAACAGACGCCTCTATCAATAAAGGGAATAGTGGAGGGCCTTTATTTAATGTAAAAGGCGAGGTTATTGGAATTAATTCTGCAATAATATCAACTTCGGGTGGTTCTGTTGGAATAGGTTTTGCTATACCGTCAGATACCGCTGTACGGGTAATAAGTCAGCTTAATGAATTTGGTGAAACCAGAAGAGGATGGCTGGGCGTAAGGATACAAATTGTAACAGAGGAAATAGCTGAAGGTTTAGGGCTGGAAAGTAATCATGGAGCATTAATAGCAGATGTTGACAGCCCAAGCCCTGCGTCAAGAGCTGGAATTAAAGCTGGAGATGTTATAATATCTTTTGATGGCGTAAAGATAAAAGAAATGAGAGAGCTTCCAAAAGTTGTAGCTCAAACAAAAATCGGAAGTAATGTTGATGTTTTGATTGTTCGTAATGGTAAAATTATAAAAAAACGTGTTAGAATAGACAGGTTAGATGAAAAAGAAGCAGAAATATCTTTATTAGAAGATGATTTATCTAAAGACTCGCAATATATCGATAAACTGGGATTCTCTTTATCCAAGGTTTCGTCCTCTATGATTGAAAAATATAATTTATCAGCTGCTGAAAAAGGATTGGTAGTGTCTGGTATTTCTAGTTCATCGGATGCATATTTAAGAGGCTTAAGAGAGGGTGATGTTATTAATATTGTTCAAGAGCCACTTTTATTAAACGTAGATCAATTCATACTTACAGTTGATGGTTACAGGAAAGAAAATAGATCTTTAATGCTGCTGCATGTCAAAAGAGGATCCAATATGATTAAAATATTCCCAATCAAAATAAACTAACAAAAAGTTTGATTGTTAATTTTTAATCAAAGGTATAAGAAAAATCTCTTTTACTAAACCCCTGGAAGTAGAGTGCGGATGTTAAATTTGTATGGTTTATTTGGCTGTTCGCATAATACTTTAAAATTGGTTTAGCTTTATAGGCAATTCCTAGATTAGAATGCTCAATCATTTTAATATCATTAGCACCATCACCTATCGACACAGTATCTTTATTACTAATATTCATTTTTTTTGATATTTCAATTAATTTTTTATACTTCTCATTCGAACCCAGTATAGGAAGATTTAATTCTCCAGTTAATTTTTTTTCTTTAAATACTAGCTCATTTGCGTAATGTTCGTCAAAAGATATTTGGGATGCAATACGAGAAGTAAAGAAAGTAAATCCACCAGAGATAAGAACAGTATGGGCACTATGTTTTTTCATCGTTGAAATCAGAGTATCCGCACCTTTATTTAATTTAATTGATGACTTATAAATTTCTTCTAGCTGGTCTTCCGTTACATCCTTTAACATACGAACTCTTTTTTCCAGAGCTTCATTGAATGTTAGTTTACCCCGCATTGCTTCTTCTGTAATCTCAGAAATTTTATCATACTTCCCAATATATCTGCCGATTTCATCAATACATTCTTGGCCGATAATTGTTGAATCCATATCGCAGAATAGCAATTTCTTTTTTCTATTTGCAACGGCTTGGAACGACCAGTCTATTTTTAATTTATTACAGATAATTTCAATTTTTTTTATAAAATCTTTATTCTTATCTGTGTTTAATTTTTGGGGAATTAGATCGCATGCAATCTCTTTTTCTATCCAATGTATTTTGAATCTTATTTCAAGATAATCTTCAATGACTTCTATTGTTTCAGATGATATAATATTATCTGTATCTGTTGCGAGGGTTAAAATTTTTTCCATAAAACTATTACATGAGTTAATTAATATGAGCAAAGTTAATAATAGAACGATTCTTATAGCAGGGCCAACAGGCAGCGGTAAATCGAACTTAGCTATAAAAATAGCACAAAAATGTAAAGGTATTATTATAAATGCAGATTCTATGCAAATATACAAGCAATTATCAATCGTCACCGCAAGACCTAGTATAGAAGACGAAGCACATACCCCAC